>Ga0335085_10000625_pt1 | contig 94579 bp, 80 predicted proteins | sample Lox_Sample_45_FD_206712 | JGI IMG/M metagenome (GOLD analysis project Ga0335085, IMG submission 206712) | Soil microbial communities from Loxahatchee National Wildlife Refuge, Florida, United States - Lox_Sample_4.5 | ecosystem: Environmental > Terrestrial > Soil > Wetlands | place: USA...
AGTGACGATGTGGTATGGTTTCTTCACGGCGGTAGGCTCCTTTCGGGATTTCAGTTTGGCAACCGGATTCTATCGAATCGGCGCCAACCGCCGCCTACCTACCTTCAACTAGACTCGGGACGCCCTCTTCATACGGGCTTCCGTGGAACGCAGAATGGAAAGACGGATTATGATCCTATGCCACCAGCCTGGATGGATCGCGAAGTGAGCATGGCGATGTCGGGCCGAATCACCACACGCCAGAACCCGGCTTCAGGTATGCCCAATAGTATGCCCACCCCACGTGTAGCATGGTTAATCACGGTTACTCGGCACTCTTTGGAAGTGATTGAAACTGAAGCACGTTTAGCAATCATGGGCAAGCATGCAAGCTGCTGATTCTTCGTTGCCCATTGGCTACGAACCAGAAGGTCAGGTGTTCGAATCACCTCGGGCGCACCATCCCCTGCAATCGTTTACCTTTCGGCCTCACCCGTCGGCCTGCCTTCAGACTCGCAGCAAACCACGGAATGCCCTGGCGGCATAATAAGATTCCGCGCCATTGTGATACACGAATACCGTGTCATAGCGCCGATCACAAAAGAGGGCGCCCCCGAGTGTTCTGATCTCTGAAGGGGTTTTCACCCAGCTCGACGTCTTAGTGTCGAAACTTCCGAGTTTCTGTAACCCTCGATACTGCTCCTCCGTTAAAAACTCGATGCCCATAGCCGCGGCCATATTCGTGGCGCTGTCTGCCGGCTTATTTTCTTTCCTTGATTCCAGCGCTTCACGGTCGTAGCAGATACTCCTGCGGCCCTTCGGGCTTTCCGCCGCACAATCGCAAAAAATGTATTCGTCTGTCTTACTGTCGCGGCCAATCACGTCCGGCTCACCGCCGGTTCTTTCCATTTCACTGATTGACCACAGCTTTCGAGCGTTAGCTTCCAGTTTTGCCTGTACTTGAGCCCAGGCAAGACCTCTGTGTCGGTTCATGTTTTTCTCAAAACGGGCCCTCAATGTTCTGAACAGTTCTTCACGTTGTTCCGGTGACAGGTCTTTTGTTCCCATGATGAACGCTTTCCGCGCTTCTTACATGGTACTCCGCGGCCCCTGATTGTCGGTCCGAGCTGCGGATGTTGACAACCGGGCGGCGGTGGCGCATACTCCTATCAAGAGTCTATGGGAAAGAACCGGGGCGAACTGGTGCAGGGCACCCTCGACATGCTGATCCTCAGAACCTTGGCGCGAGGGCCGATGCACGGGTGGGGAATCGCGCAACAGATTCACCAGATCTCCGACGATGTGCTGCGGGTGGAGGAGGGGTCTTTGTATCCGGCGCTGCATCGCATGGAGCTGGACGGCTGGATCGATGCCGAGTGGGGCCAATCGGAGAACCGGCGGCGGGCCAAATACTACCGTCTGACGGCACGCGGGCGAAAGGCGCTGCGGCAGGAAGCCAGCCACTGGAGCGAACTGGTGGAGGCGATAGCGCGCGTCATGGAGGCGGTATGAGGCGCATAATGAAACGGCTGGGTGCGCTGTGGCACCGGCGGCGGCTGGATCGGGATCTGCAAGACGAACTGGCCTTTCACCTGGCCATGAGCGAGGGACAGACAGGCGACCCCGGGGTCGCGTGCCGGCGGTTGGGCAATGTGACGGCGCTCAAAGAAACCACTCGTGACCTGTGGTCGTTCGCTTTCCTGGAATCCTGCTGGCACGACTTCCGCTCCGCTATGCGCACGCTGCGCGCGAATCCGCAGCTAACCGCCGTCGCCGCGCTGGCGCTGGGGCTGGGCCTGGGAGCCAATACCACGGTGTTCACGGTGGTCTCGAGTGCGCTCAGCTTCGATATGGGGGTCGATCACGTGGAGCGGATGGTCGCACTGCATCCGGGTCCGGGCGCCGCCGATTTGGATCCGGCGGCGCCTTCGCCGCTCGATTTCCTCGACCTGAGGAAGCAGGTGAGAACGCTCGGCGATCTGGCGGCGTACCGCTATACGGCGGTGAACGTGAGCGATGGACACGCGCCGGCGGAACGTTTGTGGCGCGTTGAGATGACCGCCAGCGGATGGGCGATGGTTCGCCAGAAACCGCTCCTGGGCCGTGAATTCTCACCGCGCGACGAGGCGCCGGGCGCAACGCCGGAGGTGTTGCTCAGCCACAAGCTATGGGACAGCCGGTATGGACGGGACGCGTCCATCGTCGGGCGGGCGATCCGGATCGACGATGTGGAGCGGGAAGTGATCGGGGTGATGCCGCCGGGCGCACAGTTCCCGGAAGACTGCGATTTGTGGACGCCGCTGACCGTGGAAGAACTGACGGACCCGGCTTTCCGCAACCAACTGACGATATTCGGCCGATTGGCCGGGAGCACCACCCTGGCCGCGGCGCAGAGCGAGGTGGAGGCGCTGGCGCAGCGGAGGTTTGGCGCGAAAACCAATGGTCCATTGGCGCGGGTGCGGCCGTTTCTCGAAATGATCGGCGTGTATAACATGCGGCCCGTATTGATGGCCATGGTATTCGCGGTTGGCTTCGTACTGCTGATCGTCTGCGCGGATGTGGCGAATCTTCTGCTGGCACGGTCGGCGGCCCGCGCCCGCGAGATTTCGATTCGCATCGCCATTGGAGCCGGACGCGCGCGCATCGTCAGGCAACTGCTCATCGAGAGTGTACTGCTGGCGGCCGTGGGCGGCGTGGCTGGATGGATGGTGGCCATCCTGGGGCTGCGTTGGTTCGAGAACATGGTCGCGCAAGGACACGTGCCCTCCTGGGTACACTTCGCCATGAATGCGCGCGGATTCGCTTATCTGGCAGCCATCTCGATCGGGGCCGGCATCCTGTTCGGCCTGGCGCCGGCGCTGGATCTTTCGAAGGTGGACGTGAACAGCGCAATTAAGGACGGCGGACACGGGGCGGCCGGCGCAGCCCGCGGAAGACGGTTCGCGGGCCTGCTGGTGGGCTTTCAGATGGCGCTGTGCGTGATCCTGCTGGCGGGCGCCGGACTCATGATTCACAGTACCCTGAACCTGTACAACGCGCCCATGGCGATCAACCCCCAAAACATCCTGACGATGCGGCTGGCGCTGCCCGAAACGAAGTATGCGAGCGAAGAAAGCGTACGAGCCTTCTATCGCCGCCTGAAGACGGACTTGGGCGCTCTGCCCGGTGTGAGCCAGGTGGCCCTTACTTCGAACCTCCCGCTGTCCGGCTGGATGAGCTTTCGCGGCGAGCTCGACGGCGCGGCGGCCACTAAGTCAGCCGAACTGGACGCGCTGGTCGTGGATCGGGATTACTTCCATGCGCTGGGCGTAGGATTGCGAAAAGGAGAGGGATTCAGTGGCGGTCCCCGGCCGGAGGCGATCGTCAACCGGAGCCTGGCGGAGAAATTCTGGCCGGGAGAGGATCCGTTGGGCAAGCGGCTGCGGATCGCGAGGCGCGCGGGCCGCGGGCCGTGGCTGGAAGTCGTGGGTGTGGCGCCGGAACTGCCGCAGGATCTCATGCGCCCGCTGGAACGGCAGCCGCTCATTTACCTGCCGTTCGACAGCCAGCCCGAACCATCCATTTACGTGATGGCGCGCACCGCGGTGCCGCCGGCCACACTGGTCGAAGCGTTCCGGCACGCGGTCGAGAACCTGGATCGAAATCTACCGGCGCAGAATGTCAGCGCGCTCGAGGATCGCATTTCCAGTTCGCGGCTGAACGTGAGCTCGTTCGGCAGGCTCTTTTCGCTATTCGCCGCAATCGCGCTGGTGCTGGCGTCGGTGGGACTGTACGCGGTGGTGGCGCATACCGTGAGCCGGCGCACGCAGGAGATCGGGATCCGGATGGCGCTGGGCGGTACGCGCAAGGACATCTTCGGCCTGGTACTGAAACAAGGAATGCGGCAGGTCGCCGGCGGGCTGGCGGCGGGGATCCCGGTGGCCCTGGTGGTGACGCGGGCGTTGAGCCGCGGGTTGGTAGGGGTTTCGCCCACCGATCCAGCCACCTATGCGGGTGTCGCGGTGGTGCTGGCGTTGGCCGGGTTTTTGGGTTGCGCGCTGCCGGCGCGGCGGGCCATCCGGATCGATCCGCTGGCCGCGCTGCGCCATGAGTAGCTGCTCGTTGAGATCGTGGCTGTCTCGGGTCTGATGGGCAGCCTGGCCCGTAATTCGATGCTGACATACCGCCGCGACAACTGACGTCCAAAAACGTTTTCAGTGCGATAGCGTTTCTCTTCACGGGACTATCTCCGTCGAAGAGGACCTGACACTCCCGTTTCACTTCCCGAGCCATCCAGCGGCAAAGCCATCGTCTGTATCTACCGACGCTGTTGAGGAGCTTGGCGGGGAAATCTGTACCCCTCCCGGCGGCACTTCCAATGATCTCGCCGGGGCGGTTCTCAATCGCGCCAGGCAGAAGGAAACGAGCGGGCCCGGTTTGAGGCGGAGGCGGGCAAAACCTATCCGAGCTCGGAGCCATGCGCCGCGCCGGCGTCTTCGTTGCCGGCTATTGGCTCTGAGTCTCCGTCACGCCGCTAGGTGTGCCGCGAGGATCCGGTTTGATGGTAACCGGCTGGCTGAAGCTCTGCCCGTCCACCGTGAGCCGGACGGTATAGTCGCCGGGCGCAAGGCCCGGAGTTCTGCGCCGGCCAGGCCCGCCGGCGCCGCCCTGACCCGCGCGCGGGCCTGGTGAAGGCGCCGCACCAGACGGATTGCAGGCATCCGGCGCCGGCGCAGCAGGCGGGTTTCCGAAACCGCCCGGGAAGCCGAAGCCGCGCTGGACGGCGCCGCCCAGCGCATAACGATGCATGCCGGCGGTGGCGGCCGGCGGCGCCGGAGGTTCCACCCAGATGGCCTGCACGGTCAGCGACTCGGTGTCCACCGCACGCACCGGAGTATCGCTCGCCGCGCAGGCCCGCACGGATCCGGAACTGTCCAGTAACTCCAGTTTCAGCGGCTGCGTGGCGCCTGTCCGCAGCCAATAGTAAGCCACAACTCCCGCCGGGGGATTCTCCATCTGCGGCTCCTCATGCGGCAGGGGTGTTCCGTTCATGCCGCCCGCGTGGACGGCAAAAGTCTCACCGGGCCGGAATAGATAGGCGTTGGTGGAGACGAGCTGCGCGCCCTGGACCGCAATCTGCCGCAGTGCGCTCATCTGGTCCATCACCCAAAATCCGCGGCCATGCGTGGCGACCGCCAGGTCGTCGCCGTGCACCAGGATATCGCGCACGGAGGTCACCGGCATGTTGTTCTGCAGCGGCTGCCATTGGTCGCCGTCGTTGAACGAAACATAGACGCGCAATTCGGTGGCGGCGTAAAGCAGTCCCCGGGTTTGCGGATCCTCCTTCACCGAGTTGACATAGGCGCCCGCCGGGATGCCGGTAGCCGCGTTTTGCCACGTCTTTCCGCCATCGTGAGTACGGTAGACATACGGCTTGTCGTCGCCAAGGCGGTGGCGATCCACGGCGGCATAGGCAGTCCCGATGTCGAAATGGCCGGCTTCGATTTGAGACACCTTGCTCCAGGGCGTCATCGGCGGTGGCGTGACGTCTACCCAGGCTTTGCCGTCGTCGCGGGTGACGTAAATCAGGCCGTCGTCCGTCCCCACCCACACGGTGGCAGCCTCCAGAGGCGAGGGACCGATGGTGTACACCACGCCAAACCGGTCGGTCATCGCCTGATCGATGTCTTTGGCCGTCACCGGGTCCAGATTAGCCGGCACGTCCGGATGCAGACGGGCGAGATCGGGGCTGATCTTTTCCCAGGTGCGTCCGCGATCGCGCGATCGCATCACGAATTGATTGGAATAGTACAGCGCTTCATCTGCCGGCGAAAAGACTTCCGGGAGCGTCCAGGTTCTACGGTTCGGATCTTTGGGGTCCGCGGCCGGCAACTGCCCGCCGAGTGACGCCGGAGCATTGAAGAACTGGTCGCATCGCTGGCCGCCGCCGTAGAGAATCCTGCCGTCCTGGGGGTCCGGCACCACGGTGTTGCTTTCGCCCGCGAGGCATGTAGGCTCCCAATCGCGGAAAGTAAGCACGCCCTCCCGCGACCAGGTGCTGACGCCGACTCCGCCGCTATCCTGTTGCGCACCATACAGCCAGTACGGAAAGCGATTGTCCGCCGATACGTGATAAATCTGCGCGGTGGGTTGGTTGTACCATGTGCTCCAGGTCCGGGCGCCATCCACGCTCACAACGGTGCCCTGGTCGCTGCTGAGCACCATGCGGTTTCCATCCCGTGGATTGATCCAGAGCTGGTGGTAATCGTCGCCGCCGGGCGCCCCTTTGACGGGCACAAAAGTCTTGCCGGCGTCGGTGGTCATGAATGTGGCCGTATTCATGACGTACGCGCGATCGGGGTTGACGGGGTCGACGGTCACGGCCTCGAAGTACCAGCCGCGGCTCCACAGCCGCTTCTCGCTGTTGACCAATCTCCAGGTGGCGCCGCCGTCGTCCGAAAGGTAAACGCCGCCGCTTGACGGCGGAGCATCCGCTGCCGGCGGACCGAAACGAAACCCGGGAGGAATCGCGCGGCCGATATCATCGACCACCGCCCACAGCCGATTCGGATTACTGGGCGAGACGGCCACTCCGATCTTTCCCACGAAGTCGTCATGCGGAAGGCCTCCGGCCAGTTGCCGCCAGGTATCTCCGCCGTCCGTGGATTTGTACAATCCGCCACCCGGAAGATTGGTGGGCGCATAGACCGGCCAAGGCGGGCGGCGGGTGGCCCACAGCGAAGCATACAGGACCCGCGGGTTCTGCGGATCGATAGCCAGGTCGACGGCGCCCACGTTATCCGGATCGTTCGCCTGGAAGAGTACCTTCCGCCAGCTCGCCCCGCCGTCGAGCGAACGAAACACGCCGCGTTCCGGATTCGATTGGTAGATATGGCCGAGAGCCGCCACGTACACGCGATTGGGGTCGCGCGGGTCGACGGCCACCCGTCCGATCTGGCGGGTGGCCTCCAGGCCAAGGTGGCGCCAGGTCTTGCCCGCGTCCACCGACTTGAACATGCCGATGCCGTAGGAGTTCTGGCTGCGGATGTCGGGCTCGCCCGTGCCCACGTAGATGATGTCCGGATTGGACGGAGCCACGGCGATCGCACCGATGGAGCCAATCGGAATTCCGGCGTCGGAGATCGGAAACCAGGTGCGTCCGGAGTTCTCGGTTTTCCAGACACCGCCGCCAACCGACCCCGAATAGAACGTGTCGGGCTGGCTGGCGTGACCGGCCACGGCATAGCTGCGTCCGCCCCGCATGGGTCCCACATCACGCCAGCGCAAACCGGCGAGCAAGCTGTCCGGATACTGGCCTCCGGTGCTGCTCTGCTGCGCCAGAATACGGAATACCGGGGGCGCCAATAAGCCGAGCGCCAGAAGACCACCCAGCGCCAAACCACGAACTATCATTGGCGGCTGCTCCTTTCCGGCCGGCCGCGCCGGCCATTGTGACACTGTATCATCCGCCTCCGTATGGCGTCACCGCGGGTTCCGCGCGGGTCTTCGCCGGTAGGATACGATGGTCGCATGAAAACACCGACCGCTCGCCTTACCCGCCGCAACCTGTTACAACTGCTTCCTCCCTCGCTAATAGCTCCAGCCATCCCCGCCCTGGCGCAAAACGGATCGTCCCACAGTCTGACGGCCGAAGCCCTGGAACTGGATCCCAATCGCATCGCCAATGCGCTATCGGCGATGGTGGATGACGGACGCGCGGCCGGCGCCTCCGTGCTGATCTGGAAAGATGGCCGCGAGGCCTATTTCGGCTCCGCCGGCTTTGCCGACCGGGAAGCGGGCCGCCGGATGTCGCGCGACACCATCGCGCAGATCTATTCCATGACCAAGCCGGTCACCGGCGTCGCGCTGATGCAGTTGTGGGAGCAGGGCAAGTTTCGCATGGATGACCCGTTGTACCGCTACTTGCCGGACTTCGAGGCCATTCAGGTTTATGCGGGCAAGGACGCCGCGGGATCGCCCATCTATCGCGCGCCGGCGCGGCCGATCGCGGTGCGGGACATCATGCGCCACACCGCCGGATTCGCCTACGGCGCGGGAAACACGCCCGCTCACGATGCCTTTGTGAAAGCCGATCCCATGGCGCTGAATATCGACCTGGCCGAGATGGGCAGGCGGCTGGCCAAGGTCCCGCTGCTGTTCGATCCCGGCACCCGCTGGAGCTACAGCATCGCCGTGGACGTCCAGGCGTTGTTAGTGGAGACCCTATCCGGCCAGAAGTTCGCCGACTACGTGCGCCAGCACGTGTTTGAACCGCTCGGAATGCGGGAGACCGCCTGGCGCCAGCCTGACGAGCGTCTGCCGCGCCTGGCGGCTTTGTACCGGAAGTCGCAAGGCAAATTGGTGCGCGATTCCGACGCCAACATCCGCAGGCTCAACTTTCAGGACAACCGGTTGACCGGAGGCGGGTTCGGCCTGGCTTCCACAGTCGATGACTATATGCGCCTGGCGCGTATGCTGCTGAACGCAGGGGAACTCAATGGCGCCCGGCTGCTCAAGCCTTCCACTGTGAAATTGATGTCCACTGACCAGCTGGATCCGGCTATCACCGATCGCGGTTTCCTGCCCGGCAAAGGGTCGGTTGGGTTTGGCATGGATTTCGCCGTGCGGGTGTCCCAACCGAAAAAACCAGAAGAGAACCGGGGAGCGGTGGGCGAGTTCTTCTGGGACGGCGCCGCATCCACCCTCTTCTGGGTGGATCCGGTTAATCGCATGACCGTAGTCTTTTTTGCCCAGAAAATGCCGTTCGACGGCACGCTGCATCATGACATTCGGGCGGCCATTTACGGGCCGGCATACCTTGGCCCGACTGGCGATTAATCATCGCACACCACGGGTATCCCATCTCATTCATCCCGGATCGCCGCCAGAGGCTCGATCCGGGCGGCGCGCCGCGCCGGCAGATAACTCGCCGCTATCATAACGGCCGTCAGCAGCACCACCGCCATCGTCAGCGTCGCTGCGTCGTACGGTTTCAAGCCGAACAGCAGAGACTTGGCAACTCCGGCGAGCGCCAGGGTGACGATGGTGCCGGCCACCACGCCGGCAGCCAAAAGCGCGGCTGCCTGCCGCAGGACCAGCGCCACGATACGGCCCCGTCCAGCGCCCAGGGCTATGCGAACTCCGATCTCATTCGTGCGGCGCGCCACCAGGTACGACATCACGCCGTATAGGCCGACAGCCGAGATCAGCGCCGCCAGCGCTCCGAAGAAACCGGACAAGGTAGCCATCAAGCGTTCCCGCAGCAGGCCTTCCCGCACCTCGTCTTCGAACGATTGAAAGTCGGCGCTGACCAGTGGGCTGACCTGCTTGAGGACGTGCCGCAGCGCGGAAGCCGTCTCCGCAAGAGACACGCTGGAGCGGACTACAATGCGCGCGGACGGATCCGGGTCCGTGCTCTGATCGATCGACACGAACGCAATAGGCAGAGACTTTTCCCGCAGATTGTAGTATTTGGTATCGCCCACGAGTCCTACGATCTCGAATACCCGTTCCGGAGAAGACGGAGTCGCTTCCCGGGTGAATTTCGCGCCCACCGGGTTCCGGCCCAGGCCCAGGCGGCGGGCGAACGTCTGGTTCACGATAGCGACCCCCGGCGCCGAGAGGTTGTCCCGTTCCGTAAAGTCGCGGCCAGCCAGCAGACGCATGCCCATCGTCTTCAGATAGCCCTCTCCAAACGCGTCAAACTTGGCATCGAACTTTTGATCCGGGCCCGCCCCCTCCCTCCAGACCGCATTGGTAGTGCTGGCGCCGCTGAGCGGGAGAAAGGCGACTTCCGCGGCGGAAGTTATGCCGGGCAACGTCCGGATTTTTTGCAGCAGGTCGCGTTTGAAATCGACACGCCGGGTCACGGGGATCTTGAGACGCCGGAAGTCCACCTCGCTGACCAGCACGCCGTTGCGTTGGAACCCGGCGTCGACTGCCAACAGCTTCCGCAGGCTCCCCGCGAACAGCAGCGCGCCGACCAACAGCACCAGCGATAGCGCCACCTGAGACACCACCAGCGCCTGCCGCAACTCGAATCGTTCGCGGCCGGCGGAAAGGGAACGGCCGGCGGATTTCAACGCATCGCTGAGGGTCACCCGCGTGGCCCGCAGCGCGGGCGTCAGTCCAAACAGCACGCAGGTGAGAGTTGCGAGGCCGGCGGCGAACGCCAGCAATCTCAGATCCGGGTGAAGATCGAGGTACAGCGGATCGCCCTGGGTCTGCAACATCGAGATCAGGACCCGGGTAAGGATGCCGGACAACCCGACGCCGCCTGCCGCGCCCGCCGCGGCGAGCAGTAGATTTTCGACCATCAACTGCCGGATGAGGCGGCCGCGCGACGCTCCGATGGCCATACGGACCGCGAATTCGTGTTCGCGGGAAGTGGCATGCGCCAGGATCAGGTTCGCCAGATTGGCGCACGCGACCAGCAGAACAAACGCGCTCGTAACCAGGAGTAGTATCAGGGGCTGCCCGTACTGTTCCCGCAACTCGGATACGCCGGTTCCGGCGGGGACGGCCGCCAGCTTGAACTTAAGATAGTCCTTCACGTTGATCGCCGGGTAATTGGCGGGCAGCGTGACCTGAAAAAGGGCCGGCGAATCGACGCGCAATTGCGCGTTGGCTTGGGCCAGACTCTCGCCGGGCTTGAGGCGGCCCATCACATTCAGCCACCAGACGGTGCCCTCATCGAGCCAATTGCCTTCGCTCCACAGGACCGCTTGCGAGCAGATGGGCACGGCGACGTCATACGAGCGGCCGACCTCCAGCCCGGTAAAGCCGGCCGGCGTCACGCCGATTACATCTACCGGCTGATAGTTGAGCGTGAGCTTCCGGCCAATCACGGATGGATCGCCGCCCAGTTCGCCCTGCCAGAAAGCGTAACTGATGACGGCTCCCGGCAGGCCGCAGCCGCGGCGGTCGTCCGCCGGCGCAAGCACGCGGCCCATCAGCGGATGCACTCCCAGGACGTGGAAGAAGCTGCCGCTCACGAACAACCCGCGCGCCAGGTGTGCCGAGTCGCCGGCGCCCAGACCGAAATCGTTGTCGCTCCACGCCAGCACTCCGGAAAAGGCTTGCTGGGTATCGCGCAGCCGCTCCCATTGCGGATTCGTCAGGGCCGCGTAGGGGCTCGCTTGAGAGCCGCGCCACCCGGTGTGGTCCGCCAGTTGCACGGTAACCAGGGACTGCGGATCCGGAACCGGCAGGGCCCGCACGCGCACGGCGTCGAACAACTGGAAGATGGCGGTATTAGCGCCGATGCCGAGCCCCAATGTGGCGATTGCCGCCGCCGCGAAGCCGGGACTCCCGCGCAACGAGCGGCAAGCGTAGCGGAGATCCCGCAGCATATGATCGAACCATGCGGCGGGCTTCTCGTCGCGGCACTCATCCTTCGCCAGTTCCAGCGCGCCGAAATCCAAACCGGCCCGGCGGGCGGCCTCTTCCGGACTCAAGCCCTGGCCGATGTAATCCTGGCGGCGGCTCTCCAGATGAAAACGCAACTCGGCATCCATACGCCGTTCCCAACCGCGACGTCTGCGCCAATTCATCGCCGCCTCCTCAATCTACGTGTTCCAGGACCAATGAGATGGCCTCGCACAGACGCTTCCATCCCGCGGTTTCGGCGGTGAGTTGTTGCCGTCCCGCCCTGGTCAGGCTGTAAAACTTGGCCTCCCGCCCACCCTCGGTGGTTTTCCATTCCGCCTTGAGCCAGCCCCGGTTCTCCAGGCGGTAAAGCGCGGGATAGAGCGAGCCTTGCCGGATCTCCAGCGCGTCTTTGGATATCTGTTGGATGCGCTGCACAATGGCATATCCATGAATGGGGCGGAGCGCGACCACTTTCAGGATCAGCATGTCGAGGGTGCCCTGCAGCAGTTCAGCGTCGGCAGGCCGTTCCGGATGCCTAGACATACAAGGCATCAGTATAAGAGAACATGCCTAGAATGTCAAGGCATGTCGGCTTTGCCAGGCGAAGCCCGCATGATTCCGGGCAGCCGATGCCCTGCGCCGATCAACAGGTGTCCCCAAGCGACACCGGACCCGCCTGGGCCCCTTGCCGCCCATCTGCACGCGCACGATGAAGCCGGGCCGCATGCCGGCATCGGCCGCGCCGCACGCGGTATTTCCAGATGAAGCGGAGCGCCCATTATGCCGGCGGGGACGCGCCATTGCACGCTGCCCTATTCCGGCGGCCCCACCTGGTTCAACGCCAGAAGAGCTTTCGAACTCACGTTCGGCGATAGCGGCACATATCCGAGTTCGGATGCGAACCTCTGTCCGTCCGTCAGGCACCAGCGGAACAGATCCCGGATGGCCTTGGCTTTGCGCGGGTCGTCGTTGTTCTGGTAAAGCAGAATCCAACTGAATGTCACGATCGGGTAGGCATCCCGTCCGGCCGGGTCCGCAATGAACAACCGCAGATTGGGCGGCAAGTCCGCGGTCGCCAAAGCCGCCATCCCTGCCCGATCGCCTGGTCGCACGAAGTTGCCTTCCCGATTTTCCAGGCTGGCCATCGGCAGGCCCAAACGGTGGGCAAATTCGTAGCCTACGTACCCGATCGAGCCCTCTGCATGCTGGATGCGGCCGGCGACGTTTTCATTGCCGCGTGCGCGCATGGTATTCCCCGGCCAATCGATCAGCGTTGCCGCGCCGTATCGCGCACGCCACTCCGGACTGATGGCGTCCAGGTGTTTGGTGAAAGCGAAAGTAGTTCCGCTCGCATCCTGCCGCGCCACCGTAACGATCGTGAGCCGCGGCAGGTTCGCGCCCGGATTGGTCGATGCGATCGCCGGATCGTTCCAGCTCTTGATCTGCCCCAGAAAGATGCCCGCGCAAGCCGCGCGCGACAATTTCAGTTCACCCTGGAACTGGGGCAGATTGTAGGCCAGCACGACGCTGCCGGCAGTGGCCGGCACCAGGAGCGCGCCTTTGGATACTTGCGCCATCTGCTCATCGGTCATGGCCGCATCGCTGGCGCCGAAGTCCACCTTCGCCTCTTCCTTCACGCCCTTGCCGATAAATCGCCGAATGCCTTCGCCGCTGCCTACCGGGTCGTATGAGACCGCCACATCCGGATGTGCGGCCCGGTATTCCCCGAACCACTTCTTGTACAGCAGCGAAGGAAACGTGGCGCCGGCTCCGCGCAGTGAGACCCCGCCAGCGGGCGCTTCGGCCGTCACGTCCGCGCGCCCCCCGGAGCACCCGCAGAGGGCCGCCGCCAGAAACGCAACCCCCAGCGCCCGGGATAATCGGGACCTGCTTTCCGTCTTCATCTTGTCCTCATGTCAGGCACGCGAGCGGGCTGTGTTTAGCTGAATGCGCCGCTAATATAGGCTTTGGTGTGCTCTTCTTTGGGCTCCTGGAAAATCTGGCGGGACTCTCCGAACTCCACCAGGTACCCGGTGCGCCCGCCTTGTGTCGTATCCACGTAAAGAAAGCCCGTCTTATCCGCTACACGCTGGGCCTGCTGCAGGTTATGGGTGACGATGGCGATGGTATAGCGCAGCTTCAATTCCATCATCAGCTCTTCAATGCGCCGGGTCGCGATAGGGTCCAGGGCCGAGCACGGCTCGTCCATCAGCAGTACTTCGGGTTCGGTGGCCACGGCACGGGCGATGCACAAGCGTTGCTGCTGGCCGCCCGAGAGCGACAGGCCGCTCTTGTGGAGTTTGTCTTTCACCTCGTCCCAAAGCGCGGCGCGTTTCAGCGCCTGCTCCACCCGCTCCGCCTTGTTGCCCTTGTAGTTGTTCAGCCGCAGACCGAACGCCACGTTGTTGAAGATGCTGGTAGCGAATGGATTGGGCTGCTGAAACACCATTCCGATATAGCGCCGCACGGCCACCGGGTCTACCGTCGGAGCGTAGATGTCCTTGCCGCGAAAGCGCACGTGCCCTTCGAATCGGAATCCGCGCACCAGGTCGTTCATCCGGTTGAGACACCGCAATACGGTACTCTTGCCGCAGCCCGACGGGCCGATGAAAGCCGTGATGGCGTTCTTGTGAACCGGGATCTGTGCGTCGCGCACAGCCTTGAACGGACCGTAGTAGAGTTCCTTGATCTGGCAGTCGATTACCACCTCGGTCTGGGTCTGGACTTTTCCATTTTTCCCATCCGGTGCGGGCTGCATAGTGGCCATAAAGAGTGCTCCTATTACTGGATCTTGCGGCGTGAAAAACCCTGGCCGATCAGATTCGTGACCAGGACCATCAGCACCAACACAAGTGCGGCGGCCCAAGCCAGTTCGACCTGGTTCTGAAACGGCATGCCGGAGAAGTTGTAGATGAGGACCGCCAACGATGCGGTCGGCTGCATCAGGTTCAAGTGCCCGTGCTGAATGGGCCAGTAGCCGCTGAACAGGGCGGTGAACAGGAGAGGCGCCGTTTCGCCCGCGCCGCGCGCGATCGCCAGCATGACGCCCGTAAGGATCCCCGGCAGCGCAGTCGGCAATGAAACCATCCACACCACCTGCGCCGACGTCGCGCCCATGCCGATTGCCGCTTCTCTCATCTTTGCCGGCACTGCGCGCACGGCGTCCTCGGCGGTCAACAGAATGGTCGGCAGCATGAGAATGCAGACCGCCACCGCTCCCGCGATCGCGGAGTAGCCGCCGGTCGTCAGCACGATCGCGCCGTAGGCGAATACGCCGGCGAGAATGGAGGGGAATCCGGTTAGCACCTTGGCCGCGAAACGCACCGCCTGCGCGAGGCGGTTGCGGGGATGGCTCTGCGCCAGGAAAATCGCGCTCAGCACACCGATCGGCACGCTGATCAACGTCGCCAGGGCCACGATGATCACGCTGCCGACGATCGCGTTGCCAAAGCCGCCGCTCAGCTCCAACGGCGCCGGTGGCAATTGCGTGAAGCACATCATGCTCAGCTTGTGCCCGCCGCGCCATGCCAGCATCCATACCACCGAGACCAGGGGGATCAATGCGATGATCGTCATGGTCGCCACCAGTCCGCTCAGCAGGCCGCTCATCAGAGTCCGCGGGCGCAGCAGCGACTTCTCCAGGTCCGCAAAATCGACACCCGCGAACGGATTCAACTGTTCTTGGATAGGCGCCGATCCCGCGCTCATGCCCTACCTCCTTCCAGACCGCCCGACGCCTTCTCCAGGATGGCCGCGCCGACCACGTTCACCAACAACGTAATGGCCAATAGGACGAGCGCGGCGTACATCAAGACCGAGACGTCGCTCGGGCGAGCCTCCGGGAAGGTATTGGCCAGCAGGGCGGCCAGCGTATTGGCGGGCGAGAACAACGAGACGCTGATGGTGTTGGCATTTCCCACCAACATCGCCAGCGCCATGGTTTCGCCGAGCGCGCGACCGAATGCCAGCACGATGCCGCCGAAAATGCCGCGCGACGCGGTCGGCAGGATCACCGCCATGATCGTCTCCCAGCGGGTGGCGCCCAGGCCGTACGCCGCCATCCGAAGTTTCGGCGGCACCGCCGTCAGCGCGTCCCGGCTGATCGCGGTAATCGTGGGCAGCACCATGATTGACAGCACGATGGCAGCGGGCAGCATGCCTGGACCGCTCAGATCCGTGCCAAACAGAGGCAGCCACCCCATCTTTACGTGCAGCCAGTTGCATACCGGCCGAATCATCGGGATGACCACGAACAGACCCCAAAGGCCATAGACTACGCTGGGGATGGCCGCAAGCAACTCGATCAGATTGCGCAACAGGTTCTCCGCCTGCTCCGGGATCTTGCCCCAGATCCGGTGAAATTCTACCCCGAACAGTTTGAGAACTCCGAAGAGAAACGAGGCCAGGAAGCCTTCGCTCAAGAACACGGCCGCCGCCACGCCGAACAGCGTTCCAAAAAACAGCGCCAGCAGCGAACTGTACAGCGTCCCCCAGATCTCCGGCAAGATCGCGAACTCCCCGCGGTTCGAATCCCAGGTTCGGCCGCTCAGAAAACCGCCGCCGTAATGGCGCACCGCCGGTCCGGCGGCGAAGGCGATACGCAAAACGATGAACGCCACCAACAGCACCGAGAGCCAGGCGAATACCACACATAGCCGGCGAAATGCCACATCCATGAAAAGCTGGGCCCGCGAAGGCGGCCGGGAAATCTGAGCTTCTGGAGACATCGTATTCGTTCCGAAGACGCTATTTCACGCGGGCGGCAACCCGCCCGCCACCAGTGATGCCTGCCCGGCCTTAGCTGGGTTGCAACGTATTCACAGCAGCCAGGTCTTTTTCCACGACCGATGCCGGCAGCGGGATGTAGCCCAGCGGCTCGGCCAGTTTCTGGCCGTCACCGAGACAATATTTCAGCAGATCCTGAAGGACCGCCAGTTTGTCCTTGGGATATTTCTTATTCACCAGCAGCCAGGTGTAGGTCGCGATCGGATAAGCGTCCTTTGGCGCCGGGTCGGAGACCCAGGCGATCAGGTTCTCCGGCAGTTGCGCCGAGGCCAGCGCCGCCTGTCCAGATGCGGTGGTCGGCGCTACGAATTCGCCTGATTTGTTCTCCAGAATCGCCATCGGCATGCTTTGGCTCATGGCGTAACCGTATTCGATATATCCGATCGAGCCGGGGGTGGTCTTCACGCTCGCCGTCACGCCTTCGTTTCCTTTCGACCGCGTGCCCACCGGCCAGTTCGGCATTTTGCTGGCGCCCGGGCCCTTGGCAAAGTCGGGACTGATGGCGCTCAGATGCTGGGTGAATACGAATGTTGTGCCGCTCGAATCGGCCCGCACCACCACGTTGATCGGGCTATCGGGCAGCTTGACTCCCGGGTTCGCCTTGGCAATCAAGGGGTCGTTCCATTTCTTGACCGTGCCCAGAAAAATATCGGAATACGCTTTGCGTGACAACTTCAGCTCTTTCACATCCGGCAAGTTGTAAGTGATCACGATGCTGCCGGCGGTCATGGGCAGCAGTTGGACCCCCAGCGCCGGATCTACCCGCCCGATCTCTTCCGGAGTCATGGCGGCATCGCTGGCGCCAAAATCCACAGTCTTGTCGATGAAGCTCTTGATACCGCTGCCGCTACCGACCGATTGATAGTCGATCTGTACGCCCGGATGCGACTCGCTGTAGCTCTTGAACCACTTCGAATAGATCGGAGCCGGAAAACTGGCTCCGGCACCCTGCAGTTTTTGCCCGGCGCCCCCGCCTGTGGTGCTCCCGCCACACGACATCATTGCCAGTCCAGCCATCGCCACAAAAGCCGTGCCGGGCCACGCGTACGTCCTCATAAGAATGTCTCCGAATCAACGCACAAGTATTGAACCAACACAACGACACACTTCACGAGCAGCGCGAAGTCAAATCATATTTTTCAGTCCATACAACCATCTCACAGCACTGTGTCAGTTCGATTACGGGATTGTTTCGATCGCGTGAATTCAGGGACCGCGGCGACCGTCGATCGTCCGGATCCGGAGTGCTGAGGGAGGCATATCCTTGTATCGGGAGGGTGCCACCACGTCGTGGGGCGGTACGCGTTCGATCGAGAAGGCGCCGTGCCTCCTGCCGGAAAAGACGTGCCAGACCACGGCCTTTCAGAAAATCGTTGTTCCGGGCCGGTGAACAAAATCTCCAGATGCTCGCGCCGGGAAGGCATGCCTCTATACGCTCGTCCTTGATGGTTGCACTCAATGAAAACACGAGTGTCGGTGAACCGTCCCGTTCGCGCTGGTGCCGTAATCAAGTATCGAATCCATCCGGATCTTCCCGCCAACGCCAGTCCGGGGGTTCGTAATAGCCTGGGTTCGGCTGGGTAGCGATCCGGGGCCATCGCCTGTGTCGCCGTAAAGAACTACGTGACTTTGGCGATCAGGTGCTGGATTCTCTGCTCGTGCCGATCCTTCATCGCGCGGAGCCGTTCGACCGGATGGCCCCCGATGTCTGACACGTCAATCAACCGGTGATGGGCATCGCAGAGCAACATCAGATTCGAGATGTCCGATTTCAGATCTGCCGATAGTGTCGGATGCCCGCATAGGCCAGCAGGCTTGTCAGCAATGACGTGGGCGATGTAGGCTACATTGAACTCGGCTTGGGTTAAGGTGTCCACCGTCCCCAAGGGCAGCGGAAAATATCCGAGCTGGAGCTTTCCTTAAATCCTCATGGATGTTCCTTTCGGTGGTCTCCTCCACCTTGACGACTATCCGCCAATGGCGGATAATTGAGGCGAGTGGAGCTGATCGAGACTTCCACCTTTACGAGACAGATCACAGCGCTGCTCGGCGATGAAGATTACGGGACCTTTCAGTCCCGGCTGGCGGCAAATCCGGGCCTCGGCGCTCGCATTAAGGGTGGCGGCGGAATACGGAAGATTCGGGTGGCGGTTGGCTCGCGCGGCAAGCGCGGAGGCGCCCGCGTCATCTACTACTGGGCGGTACGGAAAGACCTGATTCTGCTGCTCTTCGCGTACCCGAAAAACGTGTCGGCCGATCTGACCCCGAAGCAGGTTGCCAGCTCGCCAAGGTAGTCAAGGAGGAATTCAGGGATGAAACCGAAAATGTTTGAAGATCTGCTGGAAAGCGTGCGCGAAGGCGGAGCGATTCTTCGTGGTCAGAAGAAACCCTCGCGTCGGTTTGAAGTCGGGCCTTCCGGAATACGGGCGATTCGCGAACGAACCAGCCTGTCACAGTCGGAGTTCGCGAGCTTGATCGGAGTCAGCGTGAAGACCTTGCAGAACTGGGAGCAGGACCGCCGCCGTCCAACTGGGCCGGCCGCGGCGTTATTGAGGATCATCGCGTACGAGCCACGGCTCGCGGTGAAGGCGATTCATCGGACATAAGTCCCGGCGCGACCGGCGGGTACCGTGCGCCTCATAGGGTCCATTTTCACGAGCATGCCTTCGAAGTCGTCAATGCGCAACGCGAGAGCCTCCGCCGGCCGCAGGCCACACACGGCGTAGATTCGCAGCACGCTGGATTTTTGGGAATCAGGTCCTCATCAAGCACGTATTCAAATCAAGCTTTTAAATACGTGCGAATTCGTTGGACCGTCGTTTTCGAGCACCCGTCGTCCGCGACCCGGTTCACCAGCAGTTGAAGAGGCGTCAGCTTGATCTCCTGGGGTGAGTACTGGCCGAGGACGGGAATGACATGTTTGTTGAAAAGATACTTCATGTCCTCTCTCATCTTTTTGCTCCAGGATCCCGCCTTCACGGCCGAAAACGCCTTCCAGAGTTCGGCAAAACTCTCGACGGTATCTCCCTGGCGGATGAGCTGCCCGTGTATTCCTCGATGTACTCAGCGAGCTTCTGCTGCGCCTCGTGCCTCGGCATTGTGGCGGCCCAGCGTTTTTTCCTTCTCTTCGCGCGGACGGTCGACCTTCTTGATCCAGCCTTCGGAGCTTCACTTCCAGTCAGCTTTTCTGGCTGTGAGTGCGCCCGAATGTGGCGAAAGTCGATCTCGATGACGGGCGCAAGTGCGGGGCGAGAATCGATAGGTTGGCTGGCGGAAGAAGGGTCCGGGGGGCTGCGTGACTGTGTTCTTCGCTATGCCCGCGGTATAGGAGCGAAGAAATCCGGCAGCAACTCGGGAACTGGGTGGGCAGTTGGGTGGGCCGTTTGCCGCTCAACTGCATCTAAGTCATTAAAATTTATGGTGGGCGCGACAGGACTCGAACCTGTGACCTCCTGCGTGTGAAGCAGGCGCTCTAACCAACTGAGCTACGCGCCCATGCGGTGGGTTATCTCGATTCTAACATGGCGGCCCTATGGCGCCAGCGGGGTCGCCGAAGTCACCGGCGCCGCCAGTGGATGGGACCGTTCGCGCATCGCCGTCCGCATGTCCGCGAAAACCTGTGCGAAGAAGTCGCGTGACGACGGCGAGCAGCCCACATGCAATGTGTCCCGGCCTGGCGGTTCCTCGATGAAACCCAGGTAACCGTTCCACCCCAGATCGTCCAGCACGAACTCCAGGCACTCCCGCTCGGCCGCCGGCAGCGGGGCCAGCGACAGGTCGAAGACCTGGCCGCTGGCGTGGTCCACCGCGCGCGCGCCCTGCGCGCCGTCGAGCGTGGCAAGTTCCTCCTTAGGCAGAACCAGCGCCGTTACATCCAACGGCTCATAGGGCTCCGCCGGGCGCAGGGCGGCATAAAGCCGCCGGGTCTCAAACGCGATGTATCCGAGAGTCCCGATCGTGGATGGTAGCGCCTTGGCGCGCCATTCGTCCTTCCGGCTGAGCGCCAGCCAGTCCAGCCGATAGCCGAAGAAGGCCTCATCGTCCGGCGCGCTGGCCAACCGCGGCATGGTTTCGTCGCGGATGCCTGCGCTGGTTGTATAGATCAAGTCCTGGGGCCGCAGCCACGCTGCCAGGCGGTCCGGCGCCCGGACCAACGGTGCTGCGGTGTAGCGGTACTCCGCCACCAGGTCACGGAACTCCTCGGGATCGTTCCGATAGATGCGCAGCAACTGCTCCGCGCGCATGACCCGGAACCAGTAGGTGGGCGAGTAGTCCCGATCCATCTGCGCGTGCAGGGTCGCGCACAGTTCGCGGTGCCATACCGGGCTGCAGCCGAAGAACACCCTGGCTACGCTGGCGGGCGGATCCGCAAGCTCCGGTATGCCCTTCATCACGCTCTGAAAATCGGCCACGCAGCCCTGCCCGCAGTGATAGGCCCAGATCGCCCAATCGCGCCCGCCGTAGCGCTGCTCCATGCCGGCCAGGTATTGAGCAGCGGCGTTCACCGCCCGCTCCGGATTCAGGCGGTCATCCCGCACCAGCACGGTGTACGTTTCCCGCCGGCGCACCGTGCGATACCGCACGCGCCCATGCCGGTCGCGGGTGGCGGTCCGGATCTTGACGCTGCGGTGGCGCGTGGCGTAGCCGATGCGCAGCCCCATCTGCCTGCCGGTGGCTTCGGCGATCTGCATAATGCCACGCGGTCCCGAGGGGCTTTCCGCATTCGGTACGCCCCAGCTCTCCAGGTATGCCATCGCCTGCAATACGGATGCCGGAAAGCCGCTGCGCCGCTCCGCCTCGCGAAAGATGCGCTGCAAGCGGGGACTGAAGATCCGCTCCGCGCCAGCCATGGCCTGCGGTTCGCGCATGATGCTGAAAGTTTGCGACTGGATCATGGCCTCGGTGCGGATGGCGAGCGTAGCCGCCGTCATTTCCTGACGGTCGAGACCGATCCCGGGGAGTACATGGCCGGGCGCAAAGGTTGCGCCCCGGCTTTGGGCGAACGGCAGGGCAGTTGTGAACAGAAGTGCGAGAAAGGTGTTCTGCAGCGGCAGCAATTCCTATTATCGCGCGCCTCTTATTTTGCCGACCACGGCCGCAGCCCCAGCTCTATGTGCAGCCGCAGGCTCTCGATCCATACCGGCCCGCGATCGTGGTTGAATGCCGGATTGGAGTCGTGCTGCACGTCCAGCGTGGCGAAGAAGCCGCCGCACAGCCGCGCGCTGTAATAGCTCTCCCAAACGTATTCCGGCGCGTAGTTCAGCCGCCCGTCACCGATCAGAAAATCCAGGCCGCCCTGGGCCAGGTAGACCGCGTGCACGCCGGCGGCGCCGCTGGCGGTGAACGACGTGGCCGCCACATCGTCCTTGCGCTTCCAGCGCGCGCCTTTCACCGATACGCCGCCGCTCGCCAGCCGGTCGATCGCCGTGAAGGCGAAGTCCTGGGCCTTTCCGTCGTTCCAACCCAGGCGCACGAAAGTGCCGACATCGCGGGCGACCTCCTGTTCCAGGTTGATGCCGGCGCCGTACTTCAGCGCCCCGTATTTCTTCACGGCGTCGATATCGGGGGTGGCGCCGGTCTGCGCCGCCAGTTGGATGGCATCGGCGTAGTGCCCCGAGTGCGTGTGGTTCACGTATTCCAGCACCCGGATCGCGCCCGCGCGGCCGCCCAGCGTGTAGCGCCGCTCCTGTTCCAAAACATCGCCGCGATCCACGAACAGCCGCCGGTCGAAGCGGCCCCCATTGGCCACCCTGGGCTCCGCCGCGCTGCCGTAACGAAACGACCAGTTGCGCGTGTGAAACTCGTGCACCCAGCCCCAGGTATAGCCGCGCGTATCCGCCGGATAGTCCCAGGCGCCGTTGTACATCACCGCCCAGGCCATGAACTGCGTGCGCGGGTCGTGCGTGTAGGTATTGTTGTCGAAGAAATCCGAAAGCGAAAAACGGCCCGCGGTGATGGTGTAGCGGACCATCGGGCGATCGCCGGCGAGCTGATTGGCATCGCTGTCGACATGTTCCTTCTGCGAGCCGAATCCAAAGTCGTAAGTGAGATAGAGGCGCGCCAGATAAGGTTTGGGAGTGGCGGCGGCGACCCGGGGCAGTTCGCCGTTGGACGGATTCGCCAGCCCGTTCACGCCGCTGAACCCCCGGCCGCCCGCGATCTCGGGATTGATCACCAACTGGAGATTCCGGGCCAGGCGCACATCCAGGAACAAGGTACTGGTCAGGGAGACGTCGTTTTCGCGATAGTCCTGCAAGCTCAACGGGCCGGTATACGGAGCGTTGAAGGCGCCGTGTGTCTGGCCGATGCTGGTGGCCTGGTAATACAGGTTCCAGTTCTCTTGTGACGTCGCATCGCCGCTCTGCGCGGCAAGTTGGCAGGCCCGCAGTAAAAGGATGGCAAGGGGAAGGACCAGCTTCATGCTGAAACATCCAATCTACCGCACGGCCTTGCCGTTCCAAGTGTTAATCTCGAAAAATGCGTCTCCAATCTCATGCACTCACCGGCGCCGCGATGGCGGCGTTGGCCTTCGGCCCTGCCGCCCTCGCACAGACGGCTCCCGTCAAGACCGCCGAACAGCAGTTCAAGAACATCCAGGCGTTGCAGGGCACGCCGGCCGACGAGTTGTTTCCCACCATGCAGCTCATGGCCGCATCGCTGGGCGTCGAATGCGAATTCTGCCACGTCGAAGGCAAAATGGACGCCGACGACAAGCCGGCCAAGAAGATGGCGCGCCGCATGATCGCCATGACGTTGGCGATTAATAAGGACACCTTCAACAGCCGGAAGGAAGTGACTTGTTACACCTGCCATCGCGGCAATCACGATCCGGTGGGCACGCCGCCCGTGATTTCGAGCGACACCGGAGCCGAACACGCGCGGGAGACGGCCGAGGCGTCCAGCGCGGCGCCCACCGCCAGCCAGATTCTGGACAAGTACGCCGCCGCGGTAGGCGGTGCCGAAGCCCTCCACAAGATCACCAGCCGCATGGAGAAAGGCAACCTTATTTTCGGCAGCCAGCAAGTGCCGATCGAAATCTATGCCAAGGCGCCGGACAAGCGCATGTCGGTCAGCCACATGTCGGGGCGTGAGAGCATCACGGCGTTTGACGGCCGCGAGGGCTGGCTGGGCAGCTCCGGCCGTCCCGCGCGCGAGATGGGAAGCCAGGAGACGGAAGCCGCGCGGCTGGATGCCGACTTCTATTTCCCGACTCACCTGCGAGAGGTCTTCACGGGCTTCCGCGGGGGCCATCCGGATAAGATCGACGGCCAGGCGGTCTATGCCGTCTTCGCCATGCGCCAGGGAATGCCGCCGGTGCGGCTGTATTTCGATCAGGCGTCCGGCCTGCTGGTGCGCCTGGTGCGGTACACGGACACGCCGGTGGGCCGCAGCCCTACCCAGATCGACTACGCGGACTACCGCGAGGTGGATGGCGTGAAGATACCTTTCCGCTGGACCTTGTCGCGGATCAATGGGCGCTTCACGATTCAGATTCAGGAAGCCAGGCAGAACGTGGAGATCGAAGACGGCAAGTTCGCCAAGCCGGCGGCGCCGGCCGGTTCCCACTGATCATTCTTCGCGCAGCGCAATCATGGGAGCGATGTGGGTGGCGCGCACCGCCGGAATCACGCAAGCGGCCAGCGCCGTGGCCATCAGGATCGCGGCCACCGACAGGAGTATCAGCGGGTCGTGGGCGGTGACGCCGAACAGCAGGCTGTTGAGGATGCCCGTAAGGGTTACGGTCATCAGCAGTCCCAACATCAGGCCCATCAACACCAGGATCACGCCTTCGGCCAGCACCTGGCGCCACACGTCGTGCGGCTGCGCGCCCAGCGCCATGCGGATGCCCAATTCACGCGTGCGCTGGCCCACCGAGTACGAGATCACGCCGTAAATGCCGATCACAGTCAGCACCCCGGCTAGCGCGCCGAAGGCGCCGAACAGGACCGCGCCCAGGCGCGGCTGCCACAGCGATTCCTGGATGGCCTGCGGCGCGGTTTCCAGGTCCGACAGCAGGATACCGGGATCCAGATTCTGCACCTCGCGCCGCAGAGTGGTCAACAGGCTTGCCGGCCGGCCGGAGGTACGCACCCAAAGGGTCACCGCGGGCAGGAACTTCTGACGCAGGCTGGCATATACCATCAGCTTGGGCGGGTCCTGCAGATTCATGTAGACGCTGTCGCGCGCCACGCCCACGATCTCGGCGGGTACGTCCTCGGCGAAATGCAGTTGCGCGCCGATCGGGTTCTTGTCCTTGAAAAGCTGGCGGGCCGCTTCTTCGTTGATGATCGCCACCCGCGGCGTCGTGGCGGCGTCGCTCCCGGCGAAGTCCCGGCCGCGCAGCAGCGGGGTGCGGACGGCCTGAAAATATCCGGGCTCGACAGTGTCGGTCAGCACCAGCGTCCCCTTTCCGCCGGCTTGTCCGTCGGTTGAAACCGTGCGCGCGCGATACACCTGGAAAGGAGGATTCTCGGCCAGCGTGGCGGCGGCCACGCCGGGCAAGCTTCTTACCCGGTCCAGCAGGCGTTTCGAAAACGCTTGTGCGGCCGCTGGATTGAAATTCTTGTCCTTCATATCCACGCCCATCGACAGTATGTGAGCCGCATCGAAGCCGGGGTCGACGGCCAGCGCATTGTGCAGGCTGCGCAGAAACAGGCCCGCGCCGGTGAGCGCGACCACGGACAGCGCCACCTGAATCATCACCAGCACGGTGCGCAGGTTGACGCGGTGTCCGGCGGTGGTCCAGGGGCTGCGCCGTTCGCGCAGCTCGGTGGCCAGATTTGCGCCGGCCGTGCTGAATGCCGGCGCCAGTCCAAAAACCATGGTCGCGATCAATGCCAGCAGCAGCGTGAAAGCGAGCACCCGGGCGTCCAGGCTGAGAGCCGCGTCGCCGCTCAACATCCAGGGCGGACGGAAGGTCCACAGCAGGTCGCGGGCCCAGCGTCCCAGCAGGAGCGCCGCGGCGGCCCCGGCAAGCGACAGGATCGCGCTTTCGGTCAGCAGTTGCCGGATCAGCCGCACACGGCCCACGCCCAGAGCCAGCCGCAGGGCAACTTCCTTCCGGCGGCCGGCGGCGCGGACCAGCCAGAGGCTGCCGACATTAGCGCAGGCGATCAGCAGCACCAGGCCGCTGGCCGCCAGGGCCACTCCGCCCACCAGTTCGAAGCCGCCGCGCGAATCGGGCTGGATCATGCTTTCGGTTACCGGGAGCAGCTTGGCCGTGCGGTCGCGATCGTCGTTCGGATATTCGCGCGCCAGTTGCGCGGCCAGCGTCCGCATGTTGTCCGCCGCCTGCCGCGGGCTGACCCCGTCCCTTAAACGGCCGATTACGGAGAACAGCAGCGCCTTGCGCTGCGCAACCCAGTCGGCCATTGGGAAAACCTGCTGGTACATCATGAACGGCACCCAGAAGTCCGTGTTCACCAGCGCATTGGGTCCGCGGAAATTGCGGGGCGCTACGCCCACAATCGTATACCGGCGGTTGTTCAGGCCGATGGCGGATCCCAGGGCCGCCGGGCTTCCGCCATACCGGCGCATCCAGAAGGCGTGGCTGATGACCACCACCGCCTGCGCCCCCGGGACGCGATCTTCATCCGGCAGAAACGTCCGTCCCGCCGCGGCCTTTACACCCAGTACGTCGAAATAGTTCCCCGTCACGATCTGTCCGATCAACTCTTCGGGGTCGCGCTCGCCGGTCAGTGTCGCCTGGATGGCGGTGTAAAGCAGCAGGCCGGAGAAGACCGCGTTGCGGTCGCGATAGTCCTGGTAGTTAGGATAAGAGCAGTAAAGAATTCCCGGAATATTACGATCCAGAGTAAATACCGAGAACAGCCGTGCGGGCTCGTACACCGGCAGCGGCTGCAACAGTACGGCACTAACTAAGTTGAAGATGGCCGCGTTCAGCCCGATGCCTAGCGCCAGCGAAGCCACCGCCACTGCGGTGAAGGTGGGGCTGTTGCGAAATCCGCGTAGCGCGTAAACGATGTCGCGTACCAAGCAATACAGTATAGCCGAATGCGACTCCGTTCTCAGGACAGCGGAGCTTACCCGCGCCGCAGCCGTGATAGAGTAACTTCCATGCTGTCGCTGTTACGTCTATCTTCAATTTACACACGGGCGAGTAACCTGACCTTTGGCGGCGGCGATCCGACCATGGCGGCGCTCCAGAACGAGCTGGTGGCGCGCGGGGGCTGGCTGACGCCGGAGCAATACGGGTTGGTTTACGCCCTGGCGCGGATCACCCCGGGAACCAACATGCTGGCCTTCTGCGCGGGTTCGGCGTGGGTGCTCAAAGGTTGGCCGGGAGCCCTGCTGGCGGTACTCGGGGCGAGCGTCCCCGCGGCCCTGGCGGTAGTGTTGCTGACCGTGGGATACCAGGCGTTCCGCCACAACCCGCATGCCATGTCGGCCATTGCCGGGACACTTGCCGCGGCGGTGGGCATGATGGCGGTGAGCGCCTGGCAATTGGCGCGGCCGCAGATGCGGCGCGGCAAGCCGGCCGTGCGCGCCGTGGTACTGGTGGCGGGCGCCGCGATGGCGGGCTTCGGTCCGCGCGTCTCGCCCATCGTGCTGCTGGGACTGGCGGCCGCCATCGGATTGTTCTGGCGCGCGCCGGAGAAGGCATGAACGCCGTTCTCCTGTACCTGCTGCTCCTGAAGGCCAGTTGCACGGCGTTCAACGGCATGGCCGCCATCCCCATTGTGCGGCACGATCTGGTAGAGCACCGCCACGTGCTCACCGACCGCCAATTGAACGCCGCGGTGGCGGCGGCGCGCACCGCCCCGGGACCCAACGGTTTGTGGATGGTGAGCGCGGGCTACTTCGTCGCCGGCGTTCCGGGCGCCTGTGCCGGTTGGCTGGCGGCGGTCACGCCGGCGTTTCTGATCGTCGTGATGCTGCGGTATCTGGGCGCCCGCGCGGATCGTCCGGCAGTGAAGAGCGCCATTCAATGCGTCACGCTGGCCGCCGCCGGACTGGTGGTGGATGCGGCCATTCCGTTGGCCCGTGACGCGATCACCGGATGGGCCACCCTGGCCATCGCCGCGGGCGCCGCCCTGGTGCTGCTTTCCACGCGCGCGGCGCCCGTATGGGTGATCCTGGCGGCGGCTTTGGCCGGTTGGCTGTTGGCCTAGCACCGCAGCGTCTCGGTCATGCCTTGACCCGATGCGTGTTTATGCTTGCCGCCGCCCGCCAGTCGGGTGTAAACTTTCCGCGGGGGGACAACATGGGTTCGAAAAAGGAGAGCTATGCGAAAAGTCTGCCATCACAACTGGGCCGTCAGCACCGACGGCTGTACGCCTGATGGAACGAACTGTGTCATCGTCCAAGACACACAGAGGGTGGTGTGCTATCACACCAGGTTTGAGGCGCCCTGCGACCAGGCCACCAAATGCCTGCTCGACAATGCGAGAAACGTGATTCTCGATCAGGGAGAATCTGTCGTGTGCCATCATTACGACTTCAAGGAGTTTGGCGCGACTTGCGATTGCGATCACGTCGATAACAGCAACGTCAAAAAGGTCAGAGGCCTCCTTAGCCTGGTCTTGTATCCGCAGACCGATCCTAATCCGCCGCACAACGTCCACCCGACGACGGACCGGGCTGTCTTTGATTGGATTGCGGACCACCAGGATCCCCCGGTTTTATGGATCAGAAACGCCAGCGGCCGCCAGGTATGGCTGTACACGAGGCGCTTCTACAAGGACAACACCGCGCCGACCGATCTCGCGACCTCCGTGCCGCCGGCGAATAGCAACCTCGACCATCAGTCCGTTTCACTGCTGTACGGATCGAGGTACCCGACTACCGAGAAGATCTGGTACGGGTTCGCTTTCCAGGGCGAGTATGCCAATCCTGGCGCTTACTTTGCCGACCACCCCGCCGGCGGCGGACACCACACGCAGAATATTCCGCCCTCCTCGTCCTGAGGCGTCAACGGGACTCGCCCGGGTGACCGGCCACCAGCGCCTTGTAGCGCGAGTCCCGCCGCAGGTCAGCCAGCACGACGCTGCGCTCCAGGTCTTTCACGGGAAAGCCCTGCTCCAGCATTTTGCCGATCCAGAGCAAGGCCTGTTCGCGGAAACCGAGGTATTCGTATGTCTCTACCGCGTTGTAGAGGACGTCGAGGTCCTTGGGCGCCAGCGCCAGGGCCTTCTGAATCCTCTCGAGGGGTTCCGCGCGCTGGCCCTCGAAGGCTTCGTACGACGCCAGATTGGAGATCTTCACGGCGTCGTCCGGCGTGGCTTTCAAGGTCTCGCGGCACAGTTCGGCGGCGCGGCGGTAGGCGTCGCGCGACTCGGCCTGTTTGCCGGGCATCCTCGAATACGCCGCTCCCAGGTTTCCCCAGATGCGATCCTGCCGCGGGTTGATCTCGAGCGCTTTCTCGTAGGCGGCGCCGGCCTCGGCGAAGCGCTGTTCGGCCAGGAAGACATTCGCCAGATTGTTGTACGCCGCAAACGTGGGTGCAATCGCCAGGGCCCGTTGATACGCCCGCTCCGCTTCGGGCAGGTGTTCGGCCATAGAGTACGCCGTACCCAGCCGCGTCCAGGACCAGTTATTGCCGGGGGCGAGCTGCGTGGCCCGGCTGTACGCCTGGATCGCCTTGTCGAAATTCCCGGATTTCAGATAGATCTCGCCCAGCTCGTAGTATGCGTTCCACGATTCCGGGTTGGCGCCCGCGGCCTTTTGCGCGGTAGCCCGGGCTTTGTCGTGAAGGCCGGCTGTATCGTAGGCCGCGGCCAGAAGCCGCGCCGCCGTTTCCGAAGACGGATCCAACGACGCCGCGCGTTGCAGGTCTTCAATCCCGCCCGCGGTTTCGCCGCGTTGCACCCGGTAATCGCCACGCTCGATCCATGCCGGCGTGAAGGTGGCATCGATGGCGGGCGCGCGGCGGCACGGCGCGTCGGCCAGGTCGAGCCAGTGCGGATCGCTGGTCCGCTGGTATTTGAGCCGGTAGGCTCGGCAGAGGGCCGTATCGACGGCGGCGTTTTCCGGCGCGCTGCGGCGGGCTTCATCGAGCAAGGCCATGGCGCCGTCCGGATTTTGCAGATCCGCCCACCCTTGCAGCAGGCCGGCCGCCTCGACATAGGCATGATACGCGGCTGGCGACGCGGCCTGGAGCCGCTCGAGTGAGTTCACGCGCGGCGCCGGCCGGAGCCCCAGGAGCGCCTCGGCGCGCTGCGCCAGGTCGTTCTCCAGGCCCGCCACCTCCGCGGCGGGCCGCGCGGCGCCGGCAGTCTGCTCGATCCTCTCCTCGCGGGCGTTCACCAGGTTCAATGTGGCCCGGAGTGTCCCGCCTTCCCGGACCAGCGTTCCCGTGAGCACGATGTCCGCGCCCAAGTCGCGCCGGGCCTCCGCGACATTCGTAGCACGAATTCTCGCCACCTCGCTGGCCGCGGCGACCCGCAAACGCGGATTCGATTCAGACGCGGCCCGTAGGGTATCGACTAACAGGCTGGTCAGACCGTCGGCCAGGGGACCTAACGAGGAGTCGCCCGCGAATTGCAGCGGCAGTACGGCGACTTGCCGTGCGCGCGGGCGCCAGCTACGCTCCCGCCATAGCCACACTCCGGCGATTCCCGCCAGCAGCAGGACGGCGGCGAGAGCAAGCCGGCCATAACGGCGCCGGCTGGTTCGCGCCGGGGGAGCCATGGTGATGGTGACCTCTTGCGGCGCGCCCGTCAAGCCGCCGCGAATAGAGGCGATCTCAGCCAGCATTTCCCGGGCTGAACTGAACCTCTGGGAAGCCTTCTTTTTCAGCGCGCGCTTCAGCAGGGGAGCGAGCCGGGACGGGATGCCGTCCAGGTCGGGCTCGTCGCGAAGCACCGCGCGGGACATGCCGTCGTAGGAGTCGGCCCGAAACGGGCGCCTGCCCAGAAGCATCTCGCACAGCACCACGCCCAGCGCCCAGACATCGGCCGGCGGCCCGGCGGCGTCCCCGGTGATCTGTTCCGGCGCCATGTAACCGGCCGTGCCGGCGGTTGCCCCGGGCGCCGTCACGCCGCAATCGGTCCACACCTTGGCCAGCCCGAAGTCGGCGACTTTCGCCATCCCGTCCTCGCTGAACAGGATGTTCGCCGGCTTGATATCGCGGTGCACGATGTTCCGCGCGTGCGCGGCCGCCAGCCCCGCAGCGATCTGCGCGGCGATGTCGAGAGCCTGGTTGACCGGCAGAGGACCGTGCTGCAAACGCTCCCGCAAGGAGCCGCCGGCGTAATAAGCCAGCACGATCGCGCGGCGGCCTTCGTGCTCCTCGACGCCGAATACGGTGCCGATGTTCGGATGATCGAGCGCCGAAGCGGTGATCGCTTCCCGCAGGAAGCGCTCGCGGCCGGCCGCGTCGTCTTCAAAGGCGGGCGGCAGGAATTTCAGCGCCACGGTGCGCCCGAGGACCGTGTCCGTGGCCCGGTACACGACTCCCATCCCGCCGGCTCCGGCGATGCCATCGATGGCGTACTTGCCGAACTGACGCAGGGCCGGACCTGGGGAAGCGTTTTCCATCAGGGTCCTCCGTAAGTTTATCAGAATGGCGGACGCCTCTCTCCTCCTGCTCCCGGCCGGCACGCCGGAAGAGCACCGCGGACGGCCTGCGGAGGCCGTACTGGCTGGCCTTTGGTTAATCGACCGAAGGCAGCTTGTCCGCCCCGCCGGTTGATTGCTAACGTCGGATCGGCTGGGAGAGGTGCATAAAGCAAAGCTCATTGCCGATCCACTCGAGCGGCGCGCCCGCCGGCGGTTTCGCATCGAGCAAGACCTGCTTTACACCTGCCTGTCGGGAAGCAACCAGACGGGCGTAGGCAAGGTCTTGAATATCAGCAGCAAGGGCGTTTGCTTCACGACTCAGTCGGCGGTGAAAAGGGGTACGCGGATCGAACTGGCCATGAACTGGCCGGCGATGCTCGATCCGAGCTGTGGCATGAAGCTGATGTTGTACGGTTCGGTGGTGCGCAGCGAAGCCAACTCGGCGGCCGCCCGCATCGAGCACTACGAGTTCCGGACCCGTGCGCTGCGGCCGGTGCCGATGCCGCCCACCTCGCGCGCGGACACGGGAAGCTCGCGATAGCCGTATCTTCGACTACTTCAAACCTGCCAACGCGCTCTTCGAAATGGTAGCCACCACGTGATATCGCGGGTCGACTACCTCGGCGATGTTATAACGCATGGCGGTGCCCAGCACCACTGCCGATTCGTTAGCACTCAGCTTGTAGTCGTGTTCCAGCCAGTTGGCGAGCTGCGCGGTGGCCTCGCGCATGGCTTCGCCGACTGAGCCGGCGATGCCCATCGACATCAGGTAATCGCTGTTTTCGGCGCGCGGTCCGTCGGTCGAGTAATGCTTGATAAGATCCACCGTAAACTCCACATCCATTGAAGTTTCCAGGGCGTCGCCGGTCAGCTCGCCATCCCCTTGCGCAGCGTGGCCGTCGCCCACGAACAGCAGTGCTCCCGGCTGATACACGGGCAGGTACACCGTGGTCCCTTCGCGGATCTGGTTGTAGTCCATGTTGCCGCCGAAACTGCCCAGATAGCCGGTGCGGAACGATTGCCTGGCGGGCGGCGCTACGGCGATGCAGCCCAGCATAGGCTGCAGTTTGACGGTGTAGTACTTCAGGCGATCGGTAGGCTTGAGAAGCATGGCGATGCCCTGCTCGCGGTCGAGCTTCCATTCGGCGTTGAACTTCTCGTCGTACTTGGCGTCGTGGACGTAGTCGGGAGTCACGGCGTTGGAGGCGATTTCGCCCCCGCTCTCCGCCGAATCGCGGTTCAGGCGCACCTTGTTCAGCTTGATCGCCAGCGTGTCGCCGGGAAAGGCGCCTTCGATATAAAAGGGTCCGGTCTCCGGATTGCCGCCCAGCGAATGGCGCACGCGGTTCTTGTCGAAGCCTCCCGCATCCACCGTCCAGGTACGCACGGTGTCGCCCGGAAAGATGTGCATCACGGGCGGGATCGAGCCGGAGAATTGGCGGTGAAACCGGGTGGGCTCGAAGTCGTGCACGGCGGGCTGGGCCGGTCGTTGCGCCGGGCGCCGCGCGGTCCACGTCACCTCTTCTTTGCCGAACCAGGTCGCGCTGCCGGAAAGCGTGTCGCCCTGGATGGTGCCGTGGAAAGTGCCGAACTGTTCGCCGCCCGGGCGGGTGGCCTGGAAGTCCAGGGTATCCCCCTTGACGGTCCCATTGAACTTCAGTTCGTTGAGACTTCCGGTCAATTTCTCACCTTCTACTTTAAGATCCACAGAGGCGTAGCTTGGTTCGCCGAAGCGTGCGAAGGTGAAGTCCCACTGGCCGGAGATGTCGGCGGCCATCAAAGGAAGCGCCATGAGGGCGAGACAGATTCGTATAGTCATTTCACTCTGGACGACGCTTGGCGTCTTCGGTTAGTCGGGCGGCGCGATGGTTATCCAGTCGGTCAGGTAGCCGGCCGGAATACGACAATGGCCCTGGCGGGTCACAAACACCAGCTTGTTCACCAGCGATAACTTGCTCGCGGGCAAAGCCGTGCGGCTCCCGGTAAACGGCGCAACGTCCACTGTTCGAGGCAATACGCCACTGTCTCCGAGCGTTGCCCGGCGCTCGGCCGCGGCATAAAGCGGCACCGGCGCGCCCGCGATTTCCACCTGCTCCAGCACAAGTGAAATGGCGAAGTGCGGCGACTTACCCAGCGCATGCCACATTTGCACGATGCGGATTTCGGCGGTGGCGCCGGCCGGAATCAATACCGACTTTCTCTTGGGATCGCGCACCGCCCAGCGGACCTTGGCTTTGACCAGATCCCCGGCCGCCGCCGTGTCACTATCGATTGGCTCGGCCAGGGCCAGGGAGATTACCAGACCCTTGGCCGGAAGTGCGGCCTTGGCGGCAGGCTTGACCTCGTCGCCGCCGGCGGCTTCGTCGAAACGGATGGTGGCTTCGCCGCGATATTGCCGGCAACCCGAATAAACCGCGTTCAATTGCACCTCCCTACCGTCGTTTAACACCGTGCGCATGGAACTCTTGGACGGCAGCAGGAACGCGCCGCTTCCCGCGCGCGCCATCTGGTAATCCACCGTGGTGGCGAACTCGCAGGCGCCGCTCTCGGGAGGCAGATCCGTGCTTTGCGCCTTGAGCCGCCTCAACTCCAGGGAATCGCCATCCAGCCAAAACGCGCCGGAGAATGCTGCCGGCGCCCAACCAGGGCCGGACTTGATCTGGTAATGGCTGGCCTCCAGCGGAACCTCATAGTCATATTGGAAGAGCCGCGACCCGCCGGATGTCTGCTCGCCGCAATATCTGTAAGCAGCACCGCCGTTCAGGAAAACATCCGAGATCAGGGTGCCTAACATGCCGGTTTCGTAGGGTCCGCCGCCGATCAGGTCGAAGACGCTGCGCGAGCTGAACCGGCTGCCGGACCAGGAACCGATCTCCCGGCCCTGAGAGAGCTTGAGGTCCAGGCGCAGGCGGTCGGTGGCTTCGAGCACCAGATCCTCGGAACCGAGCGTCCGGATCCGATCGCAGGAAGCGTTCGACGAGGAAGTGTTGCGATGCTTGAAGTACTGACGGTCAACCGTTTGAACGCACACGTAATCGGGCAGGCGCGCGTGCCTCTCGACCAGCATGCGACGGGCCTGGATCAGGCGCTGATTGGGATCCGGCGGCGCCTGTCCGAAGAGCACGGCCGCGGATACCATCACTGCCAAAGCGCGCATTACAACCTGAACTTAAAGCTCCAGCGGCATCGAGCGCAAGCGCTTTCCGGTCAAATCGAAGACGGCGTTGGAGACCGCCGGCGCCAGGCCTACGATGGGCGTTTCGCCCGCCCCGGCCGACGGCAGGTCCGGACGATCCACCAGCACCACTTCGATTTCAGGCATGTCGCTGAAGCGGGGCACGCGGTATTGCGAGAAGCGCGGGTTCTGGATCTGGCCGTCGCTGAAACGAATCTGTTCGAACAACGCTCCGCCCAGCGCCATGGATACCGCGCCGCCGATCTGGTTCTTCAGGTGATTGGGGTTGACCACCGCGCCGCAATCGAACGCTTCCACGACGCGCTCGATCCGGATGCGGCTGTCCTCCACGGCGACTTGCGCGCAGGCCGCCACATAGCCGTTCTTCTCAAATCCGCAGGCGAGGCCGATCCCTTTGCTTTTTCCCCAGCCGAAACGATCCGCGGCAGCCTGCAAAACAGCGCGCAGACGCGGGTCCTTGATGTTCTTCAGGCGGAATGCGAGCGAATCCATCTTCACTTCGTGCGCCAGTTCGTCGATGTGCACTTCACGCGCGAAATGGTTGGCGGTGGCGGCCAGGCCGCGATACGATCCCTGGCGCAGCGGCGACTGGGCGGGATGGAAGACGTTCAACTGATGCGGAATGTCATACAAGCCCGCGATGGCGGAGCCGCCGGAGTTGTAGTTATGGAATTCCCAGGCCAGGATGGAGCCGTCGCGAGCGGCGCCGCTCGACACTTCAATCACACCCGCGGGCCGAAAATAGGCCCACGTAAACTCCTCTTCGCGCGACCAGACCAGCTTCACGGGCTTGCCCGCGGCCTTGGCCAGCCGCGCGGCTTCGATGGCGCATTCTCCGGAGTGCTTGCCGCCGTAACCCGAACCGGTGTCGGGCACGATCACCCGGACGCGATCCTCAGGTATACCGAAGGCGGCCGCCAGTTCCGAGCGCACACCGAACGGGCGCTGGGAACCCGTCCACACCGTGAGCTTGCCGCCGGTCCACTCGGCGACGGCGGCGCGCGGTTCGAGCGGCGCATGTGCGATGTACGCCACCGTGTACGTGGATTGCAGCTTGACGTCGGCAGCGCGCATGCCTTCCTCGACGGAGCCGCGCCCGTCGCGTTCGCCCGGCGACGCCGTGTCCTTCAGATGCCGGTACAGAGTGGGACCCGACGAGACCGGCGCCGGCTCACGTTTCCACTGCGCCTTGATCTCGCCCAGAACTGCCGCGGCCGCAGCGGCGCCGGGCGCGGCGACTCCCACGAAGTCCTTCTCATGAACTACGGTGATGCCGTCGCGGGTGGGCGCGTCAAGCGAGATCAGCGTGGCGCCGAAGGCCGGCGGACGCAGCACGCGGCCATACAACATGCCCGGACGCGTTATGTCCGGCGTGTACTTGTGGCGGCCGGTGACGATCTCGCGGGCACTGACCTTGGCTTTGGATTCGCCCAAGGGCCGGGCCACCGCGAGGTCGTGCGGGATGGTGCGAGTGAGCTGGAGTCCCTTGGCTAATTCGCCGTAACTGGCGGATTGGCCGCCTTTCTTACAACTCACGCGGCCATCGGCCAGGCTCAGCTCCGCCCGGTCTACCTTCCACTTCTCCGCGGCCAGGTCGAGCAGCGCCTCGCGGGCGGTAGCGGCGGCGCGGCGGACCTGTGGCGCCATGGTAGGAGTGGTGCGGCTGCCGAAAGTGCCCATGTCGAAGGGCGTCAGCGCCGTATCCGCCATGATCAGGGTCACGCGCTCAATCGGGCAGCGCAATTCTTCCGCCGCCGCCTGGCTGAGCGAAGTCCGGATATTCTGTCCTACTTCTGTCTTACCGGTGTAAACGGTTATGGCACCATCCTCGCCGATGTGCAGCCAGGCGCCCAGGTCCTCGGGCAGCGCTTCCCTGCGAAAGCGTCCGCGTCCTCGTCCGGACTCCTGGGCGCTGGCCGAAAAAACCACCAGCAACCCGCCGCCCAGCAGGCCGATGAAGTCGCGGCGATCCACATCGAAACGATAGGCTGGCGGCGCACTCAATTCGTACCGCTCGGGGGCGATGCGTTCCGGAGTCTCAAGCATGGCGGGCCGCCTTTCGGATAGCTGCCATAATCCGCGGATAAGTGCCGCAGCGGCAGATGTTACCGTTCATATGCCGCATGATCTCGTCGCGCGAGGGATGCGGATTCTTATTCAGGAGCGCTACTCCGGAGACGATCATCCCGGACGTGCAGTAACCGCACTGCATGGCGTCCTCTTCGAGGAAAGCATCCTGCAGCGGATGCTGGATACCCTCAATGGTGGTAATCTGTTTACCGGCGGCGGCGCGCACGGGCAGGATACAGGAACGCACGGGCTGGCCGTCCAGCAGCACGGTGCAGGCGCCGCATTGGCCTTCGCCGCAGCCGTATTTGGTTCCGGTAAGGTCCAGCGTATCGCGTAGTACGGCAAGCAGTTTGCTCTCCGGGTCTGCGTCGATGCGCCGCCGGGTTCCGTTGACCGTAAGTTCGGTAACCTTAGGCATATCTGTATTGTGGCACTACCGGACGGCTCTGGAGGCTCGTGTAAATCAAGAGTCCTCCTGGCGGGATGTAACGAATGGCCGGTCACAGATCACAATCTTTTTGAGGGTAATATTGGAGCACGAAGAAGCCATTGAATCGCGGGCAGCCGAACGATACGTAGCCCGCGAACTCCCGAAAGCCGAGCGGGACGCATTCGAAGACCATTTCTTCGACTGCCCGGCGTGCGCCGACGACGTCCGCTGGGAACAGATCTTCGCCGCCAACGTGCGCGCTTACCTGCGCGGCGCGACGGTCGCGCGGCGTGCGTCCGGGGTGCCCGTTGCCGCGCGCGCCGGCTGGTTCGACCGGCTGCGGCAATGGCGTCCGGCCCTGCCGCTGGCGATGTCGGCCAATTTCGTGTTACTCGCTGTGATTGCCGGCATATATATATTGCCCAGCCACCCGCCGGTCCCCGCGCAATGGACGGCCGAGGAGTATTTCGCGCCGGGGCCCACGCACGCTGCCGACGAGGTGCGCGTTTTGCCCGCCGGCTCGCCGGTCTACCAGGTTCATTTTCCCGGCATCGGGGCCGCGACTTATTCCTTCGAAGTCATAGATAGCCATGGCCGGCGCGAGTTGTCAGGGTCACTCGCGGCGCCGGCCTCCCAAGCCATCAACTTACACCTGACGGTCAGCGTCGGGAACCTGCCCTCCGGAGTCCACACACTGCTCGTGCAGGGGATGCCGGGCGGCGAAATTGTTTCCAGGTCCAGATTCCAAACCTCACGTTAAAAAGGAGAAAGCTCATGCCGATGGAATCGTATCTGTACCACGGCCAGGCCCTCGGCTTCGAAGCCGACATATGGGAGCCCGGGCCGCACAAAGTAGACGGGCATGCCTGCTGCGGTTTGCCCGATAAGAAGCCCGGGGTCTACACGGGCACGCAAGGTCCCTTCGAGATTTCCGGCTTGATCTCGCACGGCGGCTGCACGACCAAAGTCCACGCCATGGAGGAGAACAAGGACAACTATTTCCGGACCGAAGTCCACGCCACACTGAAAGATCTTAACGTGGAGAAGGGCGCGCTGACGGCCGACGAAGTCACGCTGGGCATGGTCAGCGTTTACCGGCGGCACTGGTTCGATAACGGCAAGTGGCACGCCCGGCGCGTGCGCGTGATCCCGTACGGATGCAAGATCGTGAACCTGCGGCTCAATGGCGTGCCCGTCCCCAATTTTCTGCCCGCGCCGTTCCAGTATTCGGTGGACCGCTGCGAGACATACTTGCACGCCGATGAGCCGGACAAGGAAGTGGATGCCGAGCTGCGCGACGCCGTTGTGACCAGCCCTTCCCGCTTTCTGTACGTCAAGAATTTTGGTAGGATCTACTTCGGCGAATGGACCCTGCTTCCCAGCGAGAATTGGCATCCGATCCACCAGATCACGATGGTGCGGATGGCGCTGGGCAGCCCGCAAACGGGAAGCTCCGGCGGGCCCGGGGGCCAGAACGACGGCACGCCAGGCTAACTCTTCTGACCGCGGCCGCACTCTGCGGCCTGTACGGGTGTTCCTTCACGGAAAGGGATCCCCGCTCCGCCTATTCCAAAGCGCACTCGGCCTTTCGCCACGGGGATTTCAGCGGTTCGCTGGCCGCTGCCCAAGCCGGACTGCATCGCTGGCCGGATGGCGATCCAGGCTGGGAATTCCGGCTGTTGAGCGCCGAGACCCTCGAGAATCTCAGCCGCGTTCCGGAAGCCAAGGCTCTACTCCAATCGCCGCGGTCACCGGCCGGAGCGGCTCTCCGCGCACGATGGATGCTGGACACCGCCTGGATCGCGTTCGATACCGACAGGGTGAAGGCACGGACTTTGCTGGGTCAGGCCCTCAATGTGGCGCAGGGCGCCGGCGACCCCGAGCTGGTCTGCACGATCTATTTTCGTCTCGGCGATATAGCCGGCAGCATCGCTGAAGCCGAGTCCTACTACCGGGCTGCTTTGGCCGAAGCGGAACGCAGCGGCGACCCATACCTGCTGGCGTGGGCCTGGCTCGACTTGGGCTTCAACCGGGCACGCAGCGCAAAGTTCGGCGAAGCGGTTCCCATTCTGGAACGTGCGCAACAGGCCGCCCAACAGGCCGATGCCCTGGCCCTGGTCTCCAAGATCGCCGGGAATCTGGGATGGTGCTACTTGAGCCTGGGAGATCTCGACCGGGCGCTGGAGGCCCACAAGCGCGCCGAGTCTCTGGCGGCCAAAGTCGGCTTGCGCGACCAGCAGCACCGCTGGCTGACGTCCATCGGCAATATTTACCTGGATCGCGGCGACGTGGATGCGGCGGAGCGCTACCAGCAGCGGGCCCTGGCCTTGGCGCGGGCCGTGGGCAACCGGCAATGGACCGCCATCGTGCTGAACAATCTGGCTGTCATTGCACTCCGGCGAAAAGACCTGGATGCCGCGCAATCCTATAACGATCAGGCGCTGGCCATCAAGCGCGGCCTGGATGACAAATGGTCGCTGGTCTACTCCGAGCTGAACGCCGCGGTCATCGAAGCCCGGCGGCAGGAGTACGGGCCGGCGGAAAGAGATTTCCGCGCGCTGATCGCGGAAGCGCCGCAGGCATTCGCACCCGACGTTTTGTGGACCGCTCACGGGATGTTCGCCGAAATGTACCGGCACTCGCAGCGGCCGGCCTTGGCGGAGGCCGAATACCGGCGCGCCATCGACACGCTGGATCGCCAGTGGGCCAAGCTGACCAGCGACGACTTCAAGCGGACCTTCCTTTCTCCCGGCTATCTGATCGGCGTGTTTCAGGACTATGTTTCCTTTTTACTGGAACGGGGCCAGACGGTGCGAGCCTTGGAGATGGCCGAGTCGTCCCGGGCGCGGGTTCTCAGCGAAAAGCTGGAGCGGGCCGAAGCGCTCCCCCAGGATCTACAACTCAATAAGCTGATATCGGCAGCGCGCGCATCCCATACGGTGATCCTCTCCTACTGGCTGATGCCCGACCGTTCCGCCGTGTGGGTACTCGGCTCGAGCGGGCTTTCGTATAAGGCGCTACCGCCGGCCCCGCAAATCGCCGAGCTGGTCCGCCAGCACACGGATGCCATCGCCAACGGCCAGGATCCGCTGGCAGCCGGCGCGTCCGCCACGGCGCTGTACAAAGCCATCCTGGAGCCCGTCGAAAAGTTGATTCCGTCCGGATCGAACGTCATCCTGGTGCCCGATGGCGCCCTGCACCAGCTCAACTTCGAGACGTTAGTGGCGCCTTCGCCGCAGCCGCATTATTGGATCGAGGACGTGGCCCTCGCCGTCGCGCCGTCACTGCGCGTGCTCGAGACCGCCCCGCGCAAGCCCCGCACTCCACGCCTGCTGCTTTTGGGCGATCCCGTGCTGACCGGGCAGGATTTCGCGCCGCTCATCAACGTCAGCCGGGAGATCGCGGCGGTCGAGGAGCACTTCCCCGCCCCGCATCGCCTGACCTTCGAAGGCGCGGCGGCGGTCCCGTCGGCATACGCCAAAGCCTCGCCCGCGGGCTTCACCCACATCCACTTCGCCACTCACGCCACCGCCAACAACGAGCGTCCGCTTTACTCCGCCATCGTTCTGTCGCACCAGGGAGACACCTTCGAACTGTTGGCGCGCGACGTGGCGCCGGTGCCGCTCACCGCGGACCTGGTCACGATTTCGGCCTGCCGGACCGCCGGTCCCAAGGCGTACTCCGGCGAGGGCCTGATGGGGTTTGCGTGGGCGTTCCTATATGCCGGCGCCGAGAACGTGATCGCCACGCTGTGGGACGAAGACGATGCCATGTCGGTGGGTCTGATGCAGCGGCTGTACGACGGCCTCGCCGCGGGCCAAACTCCGGCGCGCGCGCTGCGGTCCGCCAAGCTGGCGCTGCTGGCCGGGGGCGGCCGCGGACGGCTGCCCTACTATTGGGGACCGCTGATGGTGTTTACCCGGCAGATCGCGAAGTGATGCCCTGACTACGGCCGCTTCGTCCCCCGCCAGGCGGCCAGTTGTCCGGACAGCCGCTCCCGCTTGGTCGCGAACCGCGGATCGTCGAAATAGTTGTTGAACTCGCGCACGTCGGCTATCTCGTCGTAGAGCTCGTTCGGCCCTTTGCCCTGGCCGCGCAGGATCAGTTTGTAGCGATCGTCCCGGGCCATCTCCGTATCTTCGAAACGGCCCAGGGCGAGATCGGTCCAGCGCTGCTTCTTGGGCAGGTTCCGGCCATACACGAACGGCAGGTAAGTGACGCCTTGCCCCAAGCCCGCCAATTCGGACAATGCCGGCATCAGGTCGTAAGAATTGACTACGTCGTTGCGGACGGTCTGCGGCGGAAAGCGGCTGGGCCAACACCAGATCAGCGGCGTCTTCACGGCCTCATCGTACATGTTCGGCGGGTGGGATGCCGACACACCGCCCCACAAGCCGTGGTGCCCCAGCAGGAACCCGCCCGTGCTGGTGAAGATAATGAGGGTATTGTCCAGGACGCCGTGTTGTTGCAGTTTCGGCTGCAGCAGCGCGAGCTGATCGTCGAGGGTAGTGAGGGAAGCGGCATACTTGCGCAGGCCGCCGCGCGGGTCGCGCATCATGTCCTTGTGCGTGGCGTTGCTGGCGGTGGCTTCCCAGCCTACCGATTCAAAAGGCGTGGCGGCGTACAGATCCACGTTTTTCTGGGCGGCCGCGACCGCGGTGGGGCTGGGCCATACGACGGTCAGGAAGAACGGCTTGGCAGCCGCTTGCGCGTCCAGGAAATCGGCGATCTGCGCGGGCGAGTCGGCGCGGCCGCAGTTATAGCCGGCGGCGGCGAAGGACCCGGAATCGGGCGTCGGAGCATTACAGGAGAAGCTGGCGGCGAAGCGCACCCCGGTCTGCGCCAGGCGGTCGATGTTGGGGGTATGGATCTCGGTGTTTCCGTAGCAGCCTACCATGTAAGCGCCCAGGTCCTGGGCCACGATCAGGACGATATTGGGGCGCTCCACCGCGGCCTGCTTTTGGGCTGGCTTGCGGGCGGCGGCAAGCGCGGGGGCGGCGAGGGTACCAAACAGAAAATGACGGCGGTTCACTTCACAAGTATACAGTGGGGCAGCATGGCGCCTGGCTGCGCCGTCAGGGTTCGCGGGTCCAGGTCTGCGAGCGTCCCAACAGGGAGAAGCCGATGAAGCCGCGCACCGAAAGCTTGTTGCCGTGCTCCAGCAGGTGCATCTTGCAGCGATACACCGAGCCGTTGTCCGGGTCGAGGATATCGCCGCCCGCGTACTCCTCGCCGTGCAGCGCCAAGCCGCGCACAATGATCATGCCGACGATGGGCTGATCCTTGCGCGCATCCTTGCACTTTTCGCAGGTCTTCTTCGCGTTGGGATCCAGGGTGGCCTCGATGCGCCCGAAGAGCTTCCCGTTTTCCTCGTAAATCTGCACGATGGCCTTGGGCTTTCCGGTTTTATCGTCGATCGTTTTCCAGCGTCCGATGGGAGTGAGAAGGTCGGTCCCGCTTGCCCATGCGGCGGCAGCCGCCAGGAACAAGGCGGCGCCGGCAGTGACAAACTTCAACATGCCGTCACTCTATCATGATGGCCGGCCGTTCGCCACGGGTGTCGGCGTCTTCCACTTCGGTGCGGATCGTGCGGCGTTCGCCGGGCATCAGGGCGACGTAATTGTCGCTATATATCGCCGGCAGGATACGGTCGCGCGTCTTCTCGCGCACGGCCTTCAACCGCACCATAAGGACGGGCGTTTGGGCCGGGTTGTGCAGATCGGTGGTCATCACCCAGTGGCTCCCCTGCCGCGCGACGTGGGTGGCAACGTCCAGCTTCACCTTCGGCAGATCGCGTAGGGCGCGGTAGTTGTACTCCTCGGTGCCGCGCCAGTAGAAGTTCTCGGAGACCGTGGCGCCGCCGCCAGTCAGCTTCAGGCGGATGAAATGGACCGGTGTCAGGCCGTCGGGATAGGCGATGTGGATGGGCGAGGCGACGCTGTCTTCGGCGCTGTCCAGAGTGGCTGTCTTCTGCCACCGGCTCTCGCCGGTCATGTTGATGATCTCCGCGGAGGCCGTCAGACCCTTCTGCTCGCCCGCGCTGTAGTTGACGACCTCGACGTCGCCGGTCAGCGGATTCCACTGGATATGCAGCGGCTCGGAGGCTTTCTTCGCTCCGAAGTAAGCCGCCGTGGGCTCCAGGTAATAGTCGTAGGTTTGCCAGACGAACGACGGCCATGCCGGATGGCTCATCCAGATGAGCAGCCCCATGCGGTTCTTGCTTTGGGCCTCGAACATGGCGCGATAGCCTTCGTAATTGACAAACTGCGCCAGGCGCACCCAATCGGCGGCGTTGCCGGCGCCGCCGTAGCTGTTCTCGATCCGCTGGCGGAAGGATGCCCCGCCCTGCGCGCCTTCGAGGGAAAAATCGTGCAGGCCCCACATGCGGCCCTGCGGCCACATGGCGGACTCCGGCATCATCAGGCGCAGGCTGTCCATGGTGACGATGTTGGGCATGCCCAGTTCGCTGTGGAGCTCGGGGGTGGCCCGCTGCGCGAAGTAGAACTTGACCGGCATCGCCTGGTACGGACCGTGGCCGCTTACCGGACCGTCCGCCGAGCTGGAGATATAGTGGATCGACGCATGCAATTCGGCGAGCGCCTGGCGCATGCCGTCTTCGAGCGGCTTGGGGGGCATGCCTTCATTGCGGCCGCAGTAGAGGCCGATCGACGGATGGCTGCGGATACGCAGAACCGTATCGCGGACGTTGCGCATGAACAGGTCGTTGTCGTCGGGGTCCGGGCCGTCGTAAGGGTTGGCCAGCCAGAAGTCCTGCCAGACCACGATGCCGTACTTGTCGCAGGCGTCGTAGAAGGCGTCTTCGCCGATCTGGCCCACCCAGTTGCGGATCATGGTGAAGTTCATCTCGCGGTGATAACGCACGGCGGCATCGTATTCGCGGGCGCGGTAGCGCAGCATTGATTCCGAGAATCCCCAATTGCCGCCGCGGGGGATAAATCGCCGCCCGTTGATCCAGATCTTCAGCGCGCCGCCGTCCTCGCTGTAAGTGAACTGCCGTACGCCGGCATTGAACAATCGCGTGTCTGAGATCGTGTTGGCGGCGGTTTCGAATCGCAGCCGGACCGGGTACAGGTTCGCATCGCCGTAACCGGCCGGCCACCAGAGTTTGGGACTGTCCAGGTGCAGCGAATGCCGGATCGTCTGCGCGGCGGCGGGCGCCAGCGATACCGGCTCATCGAAGCTCACGGCGCCGAAGCTGCCGTGCAGCGTGCCGGCGACCGGCTGGGTGTCGTGATTGTGCAAAGTGGCTTCGATGGTGACATCGGCGCCCTCGCCCACTTTGCTGTCGACGAACGGATCATCGATGGTCACCGGGCCGGTCGTAGTGAGATAGACGTTGTTCCAGATACCGGTGTCGCGCCCGCGGATGGCGGGGATCCAGTCCCAGCCGATGGAGGCGTGAAAGGTCGGGTTATCGGCCCCCAGCGCGCCGCCGTTCTTATCCGGATTCTGCCAGGTCTTTTCCTTGATGCTGCCGGGCGTGGCGTTCTTCTGTACGCGCACGGCCAGGGCGTTTTTGGCGCCGGGGTGGATCCGGCCGGTGACATCGAAGCGGCCGCGCATGAAGCCGCCTTCGATGCGCCCCAGCTTCTCGCCGTTGAAAAAGACATCCGCTTTCCAGTTGATGCCGTCGATATTGAGCCAGACGTGCTGGCCGGGCTTGGGCGGCGGGACGACGAACTCGTCGCGATACCAGAAATCGGCATAGAAGAACGAGTCCGAAATCGCCAGTTGGTTGTCGCCGAAGTTAGGATCGGGCAGCGCGCCGGCATTGTAGTAACTGGTGAGCGCGGTCCCGGGGACGGTGGCCACCAGCCAGTCGCCATCGTAGAATCCGGGCTGCGAGAGCGACATGGCGTCCGCGGTGACCAGCGAGTCGCGCTGGATGCGCCACCCGCCGCCCGCCAGATCCACGCGGCCATCGGCGCGGGCGGCCGGCGACGGCTTGGGATACACGGCCGGTCCGCCGCGCCCGAAGACTTCCAGTTCGCTCAGAATGTAGCCGTCCGGGGTGGCCGCTTTGGTCAGCAGCACGCGCACGTAGCGCGCGCGCTCGCCATGCGGCAGCTTCATATCGTCGGCCAGCGGCCGGACGGTCTTCCAGTTCACCGCATCGTCGGAGACCTGCAGCGATCCTTCGGCGGCGGAACGGATCCAGGAGAGCGCCACGCGATCGAAGGTGCAGACCGCGCCCAGGTCCACGTAGACCCATTCTTCGCCGCTGCCCGCGCTTTTCCATGCGCTGGTGAAGTGATACGGTCCGCCGGCTTCCACGCGGGCGTTCCCGTGGAACAGTTCGATCTCGCCGACCTGCCAGAACACGGCGCTGGGCGCGGAGAGTTCCACGCGGTAGAAACGGCTGCCGGACGGGGAAGCCAGCGGCACGGAGGGCTTGAACTCACGCGTGGGACGGCCGTCGCCGCCGGCACGGCCGAGTTCTTTCCAGCTTTGGCCGTCATCGGAGCCGGACACCACACAGGTCCATCCCGCGTCGCCTTGGCCCGTGCGGACGCGCGCATCGATGGCGATGCGGTCCACCTCCAGGGGACTGTCGCCGCCGTCCATTTCCAACTGCACCCAGCCCTTGTCGCCGCGCAGGGGCACGCCGGTCACCCAGTTGTGATCGAGCAGCCACTCGCGCTCGTTCTTGGGGAGCGTCCCCTGCTGGCTGGTCGAGACGGACACCCAGCGCGGCAGAGCGGTCTCTTTGATTCCGTCGGTGATCAACTGGGAGGTGAGATTGTAATCGTAACTGCTCGATTGGTAGGCGGCGCGATGCAGGGCTAAGTTGCGGTAACTCTGATCGGGGCGGGTTACAGGAGCGAAGTTCTCGCTGGGCTCTCCGGGATAAACGCCGACGCCGAGAGTATAAGTCTGCGCATCGAGCAGCGGTATGACTAACAGGGCCGTCAGTATGTAGTGCTTCATGATCGTTCGCCGAGACGGCGGAGAGCGAAGGCGTAGGCCCCGATGGCCGTGGCTTCGCTGGTCCCCAGCCGGGTGATACCCACGCCGGTGCGCTGCAATGCGTCGAACCTGACCTTGCGCGCGCTGCCGGGGACCGTTAACTCCTTCGTCTCGCCTTTCAGAAACTCATCTCGTTGCGCCGGATCCTCCAGGTTGAAGGCGCGGATGCCCAGCCGTGGAAATCGCTGGCCGTCCGGCGCGACGTAGGTGCCGTTCATTTCATCCACCACGGCGGGCAGAAACTGGCGATGCGCGCCCGCGATCCCGCCGCCGATCACCACCAGGCCGTCGATCAGGGTGATGGCTTGCGCAATGGCATCGCCGGCCACCTCGCCCATGCGGCGGAAGGCTTCCCCGGCAGCCTGACGATGGCCCGCCGCGCGGCCTTCGGCGATTTCGTAGATCTGCTTGGGCTCCGGCGTGTCCGCCAGCGACAGACCCGCGACCGCGGCATAAGCGCGCCGGACGGCGCGAATCGAGGCGCCCTCCTCCGCGTTGGTATCGCGTTCCAGCTTGTGACGCGCCAGCCAGATTTCTCCCGCCACGGAGTTATCGCCGACAAACAACTCGCCGTCGCGCACGATGCCGCCGCCCAGCCCGGTGCCCAGTGTCACGCCGAACAGGTTGCGGTAGCGCTTGGGACTGCCGGCCTGCTCCAGCAGGCCGTTCACATAAGGCAGAAAACCGGCGGTAGCTTCGCCGTACGCGAATAAGTCGCCGTCATTGTTGATGTAAGTGGGCAGGCCGAACTTGTCTTCGAGCATGGGCGCGAGGGCCACGTCGCGGTAGGCCGGCAGGTTGCCCGGGCGGACGATGATGCCGTTAAAATAGTCCGCCGGCGCGGGGAAGGCGAAACTGATGGCTACGGGCGGCGCCGTAAGTTGGGCCTGGGTCCGGCGGAAGCCTTCCACGATGGTAGCCAGCGAGCGATCCAGTTGATCGGCGTAGGCGGGCAGCGCGAAGCTGGGGACCACCGGGCGGTTGGCCTGCATCGCGGAGAAGACGAAGTTGGTGCCGCCGGCGTCCAGGGTCATGACGATGCGCGGGTCGTGGTCGTAATTCTGCATAGATTATTTCCGCAAGGCCGTCCACGAGATGTATAAGATGGCAGCCAGCGGCACCAGGAAGCTCAACAGCACCGAGCTGTGGTCCGCCACCACACCCATCAGCGGCGGCAGGCAGGCGCCGCCCACGATAGCGGTAACCATCAAGCCGGACAGCTCATTGGTGTGTTCCGGCATGGCATCCACGGCGATGGAGAAGACCAGCGGAAAGACATTGGCGAATCCCAGGCCGGCCACGAAGAAGGCGGTCACGGCCAGGGTGCGGTCGGGGACGAACAATCCCAGCAGAGCGACCACGGACAAGCCGCAGGTCGCGCGGAAGAATTTGCGCGGGGCCATCCAGTTCAGAATCACGCCGCCGGAAAACCGGCCGATCGTCAGGGCGGTGAAGAACAGTCCGGTGCCCAGCAGTCCCGACTTGTTGATGTCCACCGCGAAGCGTTCTTTCAGGTAGAGCGGGATGCCGGCGCTGACACAGACCTCCGCACCTACATAAAAGAAGATGGCGGCGACCATCATCAGCACGTAGGGCCTGGTCAACAGCGCGAAGCAGGAGCCGAAGGTGGCCGCGCGATGTTCGCTCTTCTTCTCTTCCACGCGCAGCCCGGCCACGGCCACCACCGCGATCACCAGGGCCACGGCATAGATGGGAAAAATCACCTTCCAGCTCACGCCGTAATAGCGCGCGGCGATCATGGGGATCATGGGGCCGGAGAGTGAGCCGATGGCTTTGACGAACTGGGCCAGCGAGAGATTCCGGGAGTATTTGCCGGGATCCGACACATCGCGCATGATCGGATTGCCTGACACCTGGAGGATCGCCGCACCCGCGCCCAGGAGCAGGACAGTAACCAAAAAGCGCGCGAAGGAGGCCAGCCCGAACGCCGCATTCAGCAGGCCCAGCAGGGCCACCAGCAGACCCAGCATCAGTACGAACTTCTTGCCGCGCTTATCCTGGAAGACGCCCATGGGGATCGACAGCAGGCCGAACATGCTGAATCCCACGAAGGGGATGAGCGTGGCTACCGTGTTCGAAAGCTGGAATTCGTTTTTAGCCAGGCTGACAAACGGGCCGACGGCGTCGGCGAAGCCCATGGCCAGAAAGGCCAGAAAGACCGGAAACGTGCGAAGGCGCATATCGGATTGGAATCTCCGGGAATAGCGAGTATATCGCCTTGCGGAGAACTATCGGGCGGGATGCGTGGACGGCGCTACGAGCGGGCGGTTTGCGCCGCGGCCTCGTCGTAGCGATAACTGCTGCGGGTGCGGGCGATCAGCCGGTGGCGGCCGGGTGCCGATACAGTCACATGAATGCGCCGCAGGTTGCCTCCGTTCCGGACTGGCGGATTGTAACCCAGCGTGTAGCGGGTGCGTATGTCTTTGGCGATCTCCCGGCACACTTCGGCCAGATCTTTCGGCCGGTAGGGATCCGGAAAGTACGCGATCCCCCCGCTGACGTTGGCCAGCTTGCTCAACACATGGGGATTCCGGTCCGGATCCAGCGGCTCAAACAGACCGATCGTATAAATGGTGGCGATGCTGCGTTCGACCGCCTCCATCATCTGGCGATGGGTGTGCTTGCTGGCGTTGTCGCCGCCGTCGCTGATGACGATCAATGTCTTTTTGTCCTCTTTTCCCAGTTCCAGTTGCTGCAGGCCTTCCATCACCGCATCGTTAAGCGCTGTCCGTCCCTCCGGCAGGCCGCGGAAGATGGCCGCGCGCAATTGTTTGACATTGTCGGAAAACAGCTCGCCCGCGGGCAGGCCGGGTCTCACCGTGTCATTGAAATTGAGTACGAAGATCTCGTCGTGCGGATTGCTGGCCTCCACGAACGTGGAGGCGGCCTCGACCACCGCGGCGCGCTTGGGCATCATGCTCAGGCTGCTGTCGACCACCAGGCCTACGGTGACGGGAATGTCGTTGTTGCCGAAAACGGTGATCTGTTGCGGCATGCCGTTCTCGAAGACCTGAAAGTCGGCTTTGGAAAGGCCGGCGACGAAGCCGCCATCGCGGTCTTTGACGCTGACGTCCAGCAGCACCAGGCGCACGTCGCTGTGGATGATAAATTCGGAAGGGTCGTCCGCCGCCGCGGGAAAACGGCGGCCAATCCACGACACGGCGCCGGCAACCATCAGGCTTCGGATTGCCGTGCGCCGGTTCATGGGTCGGTCGTCTCGATTCGAATTTACGCTGAACGCCGCCAGCGGAGCAAGCCGTACAGACTCAGCAGGAAGATTCCGGAAAGTCCGATAAGGGGATACGGGCTGCCGGTCTTGGGCAGTTCCTGGGGCTGCTCGGGCGCGGCCGGAGCCGCGGGAGCCGGCGTTGTCTCGGCGGCGGGCGGCTGTTCTACGGGAGCGGGAGCAGGCGCGGGCGCGGGCGCCGGCGCGGGTTCAGGCTCCGGCGGGGCCGCCACCGGAGCGGGCGCCGGAGCAGGCGCGGGAGCCGGCATGGCCATCGCTATCTGCTGCAGATGCTTGGGGTATGGAAACTCGTTGCCGATGGTGTCACCCGGATAGTACCAGGTGCGCATGGCTCTGGCCGTTCCGGGAGGTGTCTCCCAAAACGTAAACGCGGTATGCCCGGTAGGTTCGATCCTCTCGGCGGGGATCGCAAACACGGTGTTGATGATGTGGGTCTGATCGCGATTGAAAATCTGCACGATGTGGCGGTCACTCTGCGAGTCCAGCAGCCGCAACACGTACTGGCCTGGTTCCAGCACCGTGTCCCGGATCTGAATCGGCTGATTGCGTACCGTCAGAATCGTCCGCTTGTCCCATTCATCCGCGCGCGCCGGACTGGCGAAGATGCCGGCAGTGATCAGCATTCCGGAGAGCACCGCTAGCATCGTCCGTGAAGGAGTGAGTAAATGACGCTTCATGAAAGATTGTTCCTTTCCTAACATTCTCAAGATGCCGCCCGGAACGTTCCCAGACAGCTCTTGACGAATCATACGGCACGCGGCGTACCATTTCCGGTAAGTGTCTCAGTAATGGGTGGCGGTGAGAGAATAGTCGCGATGGGCACTTAGTAGTTTTTACCTCACTTATAACATCGCGTGCGATTTGGACTACAGTGAACAAGTTAGTTTCCGCCGTTGTGCTGCTCGACCGCCTGCTCCACGGCATCTTTGATGGCTTCCTTCACCGCCTCTTTTACCGCTTCGTTTACGGTCTCTTCGACGCTCTCGCGATTCAAATCGAGCGAGCCGGCCTCCGACACGAGTTCCTTCACCACGGTATCCACCACCGGCGCGACGGCCGGCAGTTCCTTGGCCACCGCCTTGACGACCTCCTTGGCCAGCTTTTCCACCGGCGCCGATTTTCGTTCCGTCGCATCCTTGTTCTGTTCGATTCCCAGCCAGTCGCCGTGAAAGGTGTGAACTAATTGGCTCACTACCTTGGGATCGCGGAAGATAATGCCAACCTCGCGGCGCATGTCGAGCTCGATTCCGCGCAGGCTCTGGCTGCCGATGAAGGCGACTTTGCCGTCCCGGATCATGGTGCGCGTGTGCAGGCGCAGCGGCCGCAGCTTGCGCACCTCGAGGCGCGAACTCGGGCGCGTCACTTTGCCGATAATCCGGATCTCGACGCCCGCCCGGGCGCGTTCCTCCAGCAAACCGAACATACCCTCGTCGCTGACCTTCGGGTCGTAGATCAGCAGCTCTTTTCGCGCGCCGCGTATGAAGCAATCCAGCCGCCGCCGCGCATTTACCGGGCTGACCACCAGGTTATCCAAGGCAGGTTCGTATGGAATCCGCTTGCTGTCGGCATCGAAGAGCCGGCCCGCCTCGCGTACCAATTTCTGGCTGCGCGTCACCACCCCGAAGCTGCGGCAGTGTTCGATGTCCTGGTAGGTGAGATTGAAGGCCAGCAGATGCAACTCCCGGCGGTCCACGATCATGAACTTGCCGTGGTACCGCGGGAGGTCGTCCGCGGTTCGCGCCACGGTCACGCCGGCGCCTAACAGCCGCAATTCCAGGCGGCGCAGGTTGTCCTCCCCCGCCCTGTTGGTGTGCGCGATCAGGGCCCGCACGGAGACACCGCGGCCTACCGCATGGGTCAGGGCTTTTTCGATCTCACGCTGGTCGAAGCGGAAGATAGCGATCTCGATGCTGTGTTTCGCGCCGTGAATGGCTTTGACCAGTGAATTCGCACCGTCTCCGGGTTGTATCAGTAGTTTCATGGTGATCCAGTTATCGCTGGTACTGTTCTTGCAATTCACTGAGCAGTTCACCCACCAGTGAAGGAGCGGGGAATCAATGTCTGTGAGAATAAGTCCACTTATCGTAATGTTGCTGGCGATGGGGTCAAGTCTTTCCGTCGCCGGTGCGGCCCGGAAACATAGTGACATCCGAATCCCGGATCAAGGCCCGGCGGAGCTGTGGCACGACCCGGCGGATATCGCGTCGCGCGACCTCTTTTATGGACCCGGCGGGCGCGCGCACCAGCCGCGCGGCCCGTACACGTTTGTCAAGGAAGATATGGCCGGTACCAATCCCAAGTTCGTCATTCGCGACGCCAACGGCGTGAAGTGGAAAGTGAAGCTGGGCGTCGAGGCGCGTCCGGAGACGGTTGCCACGCGGCTTCTGTGGGCGGTCGGCTATAACGCGAACGAAGACTATTTCCTGGCGACCCTGCGCGTCCGGAATATGCCGGCCCACCTGCACCGGGGTAACCACCTGATGATGCCGGATGGATCCCTGCGCAACGTCCGCCTTAAAAGAGAAGATGAAAAGAAGCTGGGAGACTGGTCCTGGCGCCATGGTCTTTTCGCCGGAACGCGTGCGTGGAACGGACTGCGCGTGATGATGGCCGTAATGAACAACTGGGACCTGAAAGATATCAATAATTCCGTGTATCGCGATCCGGCGGGCGAGAGAGTTTACATGGTGAGCGACCTGGGATCCAGCTTCGGCACGGCCGGTCCCACCTGGCCGCTCTCGAAAGCCAAGGGCAACCTCCGGTCGTACCAGCACGCGAAATTCATCCGCCGCGACGACGGCCTGACGGTGGACTTCGAGACGCCCGCCCGGCCGGCGCTCCTGTGGCTGGTCCATCCGCGCGACTACTTCCGCCGTCTTCGCCTCCGCTGGATCGGCGGAGACATTCCGCACGCCGATGCGCGCTGGATGGGAGATCTGCTCTCGCGCCTATCTCCACGGCAGATTCAGGATGCCTTCCGCGCCGCTGGATACACGGAGCCGGAAGTGGCCGGGTTCGCGCGCGTCGTGCAGGATCGCATCGCCGCCCTGACGGAGTTGTGAGGCGCGCCGGGGTTGCCCGCGGCGCTATCTGCCGGCCTCAAATTCATGGATCCGGCCGCGCAACTCCTCCAGCCAGTGCTCTAGTTCTCCGGCTGCCCCACCCGGCAGGCTGACCGCCGACAGGTGCCGCTCCGCTCCCGCCAGCGCCAGCCGCGCCAGGTCCAGCGACTGCGCGGCGGTCGCATCCTGGCCCGCGCGTCGCTGGCCGATAGCAGCGGCCAGCATCCGATGCCCGGTTTCCAGCTCGGTGCGGACGAAGCCTGCCTGCAGCGTATTGCTGAGCTTCGCTGGTGACATAATCGATCCTCCCGTGGTCAAGCCATGCCGGCCCGTGCCTCCGCCCCGAATTGCAGTTCGTAAAGCTCGGCGTACAGGCCGCCGCTTTTGACTAACTCATCGTGCATGCCGCTTTCCAGAATCGCGCCGTCCTTTACGACGAAGATGATTCCCGCGCGCCGGATGGTGGACAGCCGGTGGGCGATCACGATCGAGGTCCGGCCCTCCATCAGCCGGTCCAGAGCTTCAAACACCAGCTTTTCCGAAGCGGCATCCAATCCCGTGCTCGGCTCATCCAGGATCAATATAGGCGTGTCGCGAATGATGGCCCGCGCGATGGCGATGCGCTGCCGCTGGCCGCCCGAGAGGGTGACGCCGCGCTCGCCGATCAGCGTATCGTAGCCTTGCGGCATCTTTTCGATGAACTCGTGCGCGTTCGCGAGTTCGGCGGCGCGCAGGATCTCCGCCCGGCTGGCGCCCGGTCTGCCGTAAGCGATGTTGTTCCACACCGGCGCGTGAAACAGCAGGGTCTCCTGCAATACGAAGCTGATCTGCCGCCGCAGCGACTGCATCCGGAACCGGCGGACGTCGATGCCGTCGATGCGCACGGCGCCGGATGCCGGATCGTAGAAGCGCGGGATCAGGCTGATGATAGTGGTTTTGCCGGCTCCCGTGGGCCCCACCAGGGCGGCTACCTGCCCGGCTTCGATGCGGAAGCTGACCTGGTGCAGCACCGGGAATCCGGGCTGGTAGCCGAACGTGACGTGGTCGAATTCGATGCGCCCCCGCAGCCGCGGCGCGGTCCGCGCGCCCGGATAGTCCGTCACTTCGCCGTCGATCTCCAGAACCTCCCGGATGCGTTCGTAACCGACCTGCGCCCGCGACCAGGCATCCGTCATTTTGGAGAGCTCCTGCATGGGCTTGTACATCTTGTTCAGGTACAGGATGAAGACGATCAGCGAGCCGGCGGACAGGCCCCCGGCCAGCACCATGCGTGCGCCGAACCACAGCACCATACTGGTGCCGACCGCCACCAGGATCGCTACCAGCGGCGCCAGGCGGGCCTTCAGGCCGCGGGCGCGCAGCGCGATATCCACGCTCTCCAGGCTCTCCTCCTCCAGCCGGGTCTGTTCGTACTCTTCGCGCGCGTACGCCTTCACCACCCGGATGGAGGACAACACTTCCTGGATGACGGAAACAATTTCACCCTCTTTTTTGCGCACCTCCCGCGCCGCGTTTTTGATGCGGCGCGTGTATGTGTACACCAGCACAAATAGGGCGGGCGCCACGCTGAGCGCGATCAGGGTGAAGCGCCAGTTCAAATAGAACATGACCGCCACCATGCCCACCAGCGTCAGGCTGTTGATCAGCGCGCCCAGCAGGCCCGATGCGATGAAAGTCTGGATCGCGCTGATATCGCTGGTGACGCGGCTCACCAGGTCGCCGGTCTGCTTGTGGTCGTGGTAGGCCAGCGACAGCCTCTGTATGTGCGAGTACAGCCGCAGGCGAAGATCGTGCATCACCCACTGGCCCACGCTGGTGGTCAGGTACTTCTCGGTGTACGAGCACAGCGCGCCCAGCGCGGCGATGGCCAGCGCGGCGACCGCCGCGAACTTCAGGACGGTCAGCCGGTCGCCGTGCGCCAGCGGCACAATCAGCCGCGGCAGCCAACCGCGTATCGGTTGGGATTTGAGTACGTTATCGATGACGATCTTCAGCGGCCAGGGATCCAGCAGGTTCGCCGCGCCTTCCCCGACGATCGCCAGCAGAGCCACGGCCAGGGACTTGGAGTGCGGCCGCAGCAGGACGCTGAGTTTCAGTGGATTGGTCTTCTTTGCCATGGCCGGCCCCGTCAATGCGCGGGACTTGTGGCCGCCGCCACGGTGGCATGGCTATGGAAAATGCCCGGTAAAAACTCGCGGGCCACGTTAAACCCGGCGGCCGCGGCGATCTCTATGGCGAAGCCGTCCAAGGCATGCAGCGGCCCCTGCGTGCTTTGCGGCTGCCAGACCCGCGATATGCCGGCCGCCGCGGCGTAGCCGGTCAGGCTGGAGATGGAGATGTGGCGGCTGCCGTCCTCATGGCGGGCCAGAAACGTGCTCGCTACTGCGTACTTCAAGCGTCTGCCGAAGCCGGTCTCTCCGGAGCGAAAGTAGCGATCGTCCTCGTGCAAAGCGGCCGCCATGCCGTATTGGACCGTCGACTCGACGATGTGTCCGCCGTACGAGCTGGCGAAGCGCCGGCCGTAACCCTCGGCTCCTTGTCCCCATTCGTGCGGTGTATTCAAAGCCTGGTTAATGCCCGCCGCGGCCGCGGACCTGACGAACGATTCGGGGCTGAGCATGTGCTTGACGTAGTAACGAAACCTCTCGCCCTGCGTCATCGAGACATATCCGGGGGCTGTGACCGAGTTCGCCACGGGCGATAGCATCCCCCGGTTCGCGCTGCCGGCAGACCGGCTGCCGGATTGCGCCTCCGCGCACCCGCACCACGCGCCCAGCGCCAGAGAACCGATGGATAGAAAAGACGCGATCCGTTTTCCGGACTGTAATCGTGCAGACATAAGGGTCCCGCTGGTCCAGCAGTGCACGTTCCATGCCGCTGAGAGGCAACACACACTGGGGCGTGTGCGTGTCAGTTTTCCGAGGGCCTCTCGACGTGATCGATCACCAGCACGTCCACCGCACCCTTCGCGGCTTGAAGCTTCAGTCCGAGTTGTTCCTGAACCGCGGTGAAGAGGTTCAGACCCGTGTCGGCGTGCGACGGCTCCGGTACGTTGTCGCGACCCGGGAATGGCTGGCCCGCCATGCGGGGATCGGGCGCGAACTCCACGTGAAAATTGAACTTGCCGGCGATGCCTGTCCGATCGATGACGGTACGGTCCAGACGCCCCGAAAGGCGCTGCGCGAATTGCGTTATGGTGGATCCCCGCACGTCCATCGTCATCTCGCCTTTACCTGCGCGACCCATCATCATCACGCCGCAGAGATTGGGCGGCCCGTCGCCTGGTTTGGGTGGCGGCGGTGGATGCGTCAGATCGAGCGGTGTGCAGGCTCCTTCGGCCAACGGCTGTAATTTGAAGCCGCCCTTTCCCACTTGTAAAGCATAGACCGGCACAGTCAACTACATGATGCTGTAGTATGCAGACGCCTCAGGCGGGATCGATGCGATAGACCCAGGCGCCGCCCTCCGCCGGCGCGCCGTGGATCTGTTCCAGTATGGCGTCCACCCGCGGACGGCCGGGCGACAGCGAGCAGACCGGGTCGGTGGCCGCCGCATCGCCGGCCAGCAGCATCGCCTGGCAGCGGCAGCCGCCGAAATCCTCATGCCTTCGGTCGCAGCTACGGCACGGCTCCGGCATCCAATCCTCTCCGCGAAAGCGCCGCAACGCGGCGGACTCCGCCCAGATCCAGCCGAGCGGCCGATGTTGTGCGTTGTCGAACTCCAGATCCGGGATCACGCCCGCGGCGTGGCAGGGCAGGACCCAGCCCGCCGGATCGACCAGCAGCAGCGATCGTCCCCAGCCGCCCATGCAGGCTTTGGGATAGCGCGCGTAGTAGTCCGGCGGCACGAAGTCGATGCGCATGCGCCCCTTCAGGCGCTGGCGGTGCGCCTCCACCGCGGCGACGCAGGCTTCCATCTGCGCGCGCGTGGGCAGCAGCCGGACGCGGTTCTCGATCGCCCAGCCGTAATACTGCACGTTGGCGATCTCCAGGCGGTCGGCGCCGAGATCATCGGCCATGGCGACAATTTCGTCCAGGCGATCCAGATTCTGGCGATGCACTACCGCATTCACCGTGAAAGCGATCGGCCGCGCGCGGACCAGCCCTGCCAGCGCCAGTTTGCGCGCGTGCGCGCGGGCTCCCGCAAATTCGTTGGCGGGCGATTCCGCGGCGTCCTGAAAGCTGAGTTGCAGGTGGTCGAGGCCCGCCGCAATCAGTGCGTCCAGGCGCCGCTCGCTCAAGCCCACGCCGGAGGTGATCAGGTTCACGTACAGTTTGGCGGCGCGGGCGGCGCCGACCAAAGCCTCCAGGTCCGGCCGCGCCAGCGGTTCGCCCCCAGTCAGGTGAGCATGCAACACGCCCAGTTCCGCGGCTTCGCCGAAGATGCGCGCCCAGTCCGCCGCCGCCATCTCCTCGCCCCGCGGACGCATAGCCAGCGGATTCGAACAGTAGACACAGTGCAGCGGGCAGCGATGCGTGATTTCGGCGATCAGAGCTTGCGGCCGCAACGTCACTCCACGATCACTACCTGGCGCTCCACCAGCCGGTCGAGGAATGCGCCGGTTTCCGACGCCACCCGCTCATCGCCCGCCGCGCCGAACTCCGCGCCCAGTTCGCGCACGATCTCCGCAAACGAATGCGCGCCGTCGCAGCGCCGCAGTATCTGCGGACCCGGACCGCTGAGCCGCAGCACTCCCTCCGGAATCAGCAGCACCCAGCCCTCCGCGGTATCCTGCAGACGGCAGCCGCGAGCCAGGCGCGGGACGCTCGAAGCGGTCATGGCTGGAACGCTCCGGGCGGCGGCCAGCCGGGTTGGACGTACGCGTGATAAAGCGCGTCCAACTGCGCCCACAGGATGTCGCATTTCTGGCGCAGCGCGCCGATCGCCTGTTCCTGCTCCGCGCGCGTCCGCGCCTGCCGGGTCACCCAGTCCAGCGTGAAAGCTGCGTCCTCGGGTGCTTGCGTGAGGCGCGCCTCGAAATACGACAGTCCCGGCTCCATCCACGCGTAGTGCCGGCGCAAAGCATCCATGCGCAGGGTGATCAGCCGCTTGGAGAACAGTTCGGTGAGCGACGAGGCCGCCGCTTCGAGCAGCGAACCGTGGCTGACCAGGTGAAGATAGGCGTTCACGGCGTAACGCGTCCCGGGCAGAATCTCGCGCGCCGCGATCACGCGATCGCGGTCGAGCCCGGTGGCTTCCGCCAGCAGCAGCCAGCGCTCGATGCCGCCGTCGCCCGCGCGGCTGCCATCGTGGTCCACCAGCCGTTTGCGCCAGGCGCGCCGGAAGTCCGGATCCTCGGATCGCGACAGGATGATGGCGTCTTTGATCGGAATGCGGCTCTGATAGTAATAGCGGTTCAAAGCCCAGGCCTGCAACTGGCCGCGGGTCAGCTTGCCCTCGTGCATCAACAGGTGGAAGGGATGGCGATGGTGGTAGAACTGGTCGCCCACCGCTTGCAGCCGCGCGTGCAGTTCTTCGGCTGTCAACAGATCCTGGCAGCCGGTCATAGTTCTATTCTCATCCCGTCCCAGGCCACCTCCCAGCCCGCCCGCGTTACTTCCTGGTACGCGGCGCTCTCTTCGTCCAGGATCGGATTCGTGTTGTTGATGTGTATGTAGACCTTGCGCGGGCGGTGAGCACCGGCGAGGCGCTCCAGGCTGCCGCCGGGACCGGAGATCGGCAGGTGGCCCATGGCGCGGGCCGGGCGCGCGCCGGGCTGCACGCGGGCGAATTCGTCGTCGGACCAGAAGGTGCCGTCCAGCAGCAGCAAATCGCACGCCGCGATGCGCGCCAGCAGGGCGTCATCGATAGCCGCCACTCCCGGCAGGAACAGCAGACGACGTCCGCCGCCTTCGACCGACAGCCCCACCACGGCTTCCGCCGGATCGCAGCGGGCCAGGGTTTCCGCAGGCACATATCCCGGATAGCCGCCCGGCAGCGGAATGGGTTCGATTCGTAATTTCGGCTCCAGCTCGCACTCCACGCCGGGAACCATTTCCCGCCAGCGGACCTGGTCCGCCACCCGCTCGAGCATGCCAAACATACTGTTGCCTCGGGCCAATACGTCGCGCACCGATCGCGTGGCGTAGACCGTGAACGGCTGAAATTCGCGCAGCAGCAATAGCCCCAGTGACTGGTCCACTTCCGCGCAGGGAAGGATTACGGAAGCGATCGGCGAATCGCGCAAGCCCGCGCGCGGATGCAGACAAGGATCCGATTCGATCTGACGGGTGAGATCGGGAGAGGCGCCCAGAAGATGCCATTGGCGCCCGCCCGTGCTAACCGCTACCTGGATCTGCGTGCGCGGCCGCGCTTTCAGACGGCCCTGGCGCAACCGGCGGCACTGATCGCAATTGCAATTCCATTGCGGAAATCCGCCGCCGGCAGAGGCGCCGAGCACGCTGACCAGCACGTTAGAGTTCGGCCGGTGCGTAGGAATTGATTTCGCAACTGACGGATACTTCTTCGAAATCAGGCGTTGTCCAGTTCACGCTTCCCTCCTATGGGGGACAGTATAGCATTTGTGGTCAATTATTAAGTTGGCCATGTTTGGATCCAAGCGCGGGCCATTCGGCGCTCTGCGCTACCGCGATTTTCGGATGCTGTGGGCCGGGCTGTTCGTTTCCGCCACCGGCACCTGGATGCAGATCGTGGCGCAGGCGCTCCTGGTTCTGCGCCTCACCGGTGGATCGGCGGTGGCCCTGGGCACGGTATCGCTGGCGCAGGCGATAGCCTTCTTCCTGTTCGCCCCGGTAGGCGGCGCCATGGCGGACCGCCTGGACAAGCGGCGGCTCCTGCTGGTGACCCAGAGCTTTCTGATGCTGCTGGCCCTGGTGCTCGGAACGCTGGCGCTCGGCGGATGGGTGCGCCTCTGGATGATCGTGGCGCTGGCCTTCGGTTCCGGCGCGGCTCTGAGCTTCGACCAGCCCGCGCGCGCCTCCCTGATTCCTTCGCTGGTGCCGCCCGGCGAGCTCATGAACGCGGTGTCGCTGCAGTCGATCATCTTCTCGGGCGCCGCCAGCTTCGGCCCGGCCATGGCGGGCGTGGCCGTGGGTCTGATTGGCTATGCCGGGAATTTCTTTCTGAACGCGGCCAGTTACCTGGCCGTGATCGTGGCATTGGCCAAGCTGCGCACCGCCAGCGCCACGAGACCGCGGAAAGAACCGCTTTGGCGCTCCGTGCGCGTCACGCTGACGACCGCCGCGCGGGATCCCGCGCTGCCGGGCATCATTTCGGGCTACGGCGCGATGCTGTTTCTGGGCCCGTCGGCGGCCGTGATGCTGCCGATCTTCGCCCTGCACGTCCTGCACCTCACCGCGGCCCAAATGGGCTTTCTGTTTTCAGCGGTGGGCACCGGCACCATCGTCGGCGGGCTGACGGTCGCTTCGCTGGGAGACTTCAGGCACAAGGGCCAACTGTTCCTGACCGCCGTGCTGATCTGGAGCGCGGCGCTGGGCGGCTTCGCGGCCAGCCGCGCGCTGTGGCTCTCCATGCTGGCGCTGCTGATCCTGGGCGCCGCCCAGAATGCCGCCACGGCTACCGCTATCACCCTGATGCAGACCCGCGTGCCGCCGCAGATGCGCGGACGCATCATGAGCCTGAATACCCTGCTGGTGATGGGCGTCCGGCCGCTGGGCGATTTCCCGGCGGGGGCTTTGATCGCGGCCATCGGCGGCCCGCTGACGGCCGGCCTCAGCGCGGCGCTTACCGGCGCTTATGGAATCTTCCTGGCCGCGCGCCGCGGTCTGCGCCAGGCCTGAGTATCCGAACAGCCGCCGGCTCACTCCGGCTCGGCGCCCACGTAGCGCCGCATCAGCCGTAGTAGCGGCGACATCGTCAGCCCCTGGACGAAGATCGAGAACGCCACCACCGCAAAGCTCACCGTGACGATCTGGCCGCGCTCCGGCAAATCCTCCGGCAGACCCAGCGCCAGAGCCAGGGCCAAGGCTCCCCGGAGTCCGCCCCAAAACAAAATGTGTTGATGCGGTGACGTCACCCGCAACCGCGATCGCCCGAACAGGGCGCACAGGGGATAGACGGCGAACGCGCGGCCCAGGAACACGAAGGCGATGGCGATCAGGCAAAGCAGCCAGACGGCCGCAAAATCCTGCGCCGCCACGCGTATTCCGATCAACAGGAACACGAATGAATTCGCCACAAACGCGGCGTATTCCCAGAAGACCTGCACCGCCTCGCGGCCGCGGCCGGAGAGCAACCCCAACTCGCCCCGGTTGCCCAGGATCAGCCCCGCCACGATGGTGGCGAACACGCCGGAGAAATCCAGCCGGTCCGCCAAAAAGAAGGATCCCCACGCCGCCACCGTGGTAAAGGTCAGTTCGATCAAGTGGTCTTCCGTGCGACCCGTCAGGAAAACGGCGGCCCCCGCCACCGCCACCCCGCACGCCACGCCGCCGCCCACCACCGCAAGCAGGTTCGTCGCCAGCCCCAGGCCCGTGAGCGCGTGTCCGGTCGTGAACAGGACCGCGGCGCCGAAGGCCACTGCCGCCGTGCCGTCGTTCAGCAGGCTCTCCGCCTCGATCAGCAGCCGCAGCCGCCCGTGTACCTTGGCTTCGCGGAAGGTAGCGATCACCGAGACCGGATCGGTGGCGGCGATCAGCGCGCCGAAGGTGGCCGCGGTCGCCCATTGCCAGCCGGCCAGGAAGTGCATGCCCACTGCCGTAACGGCTCCGGACAGGATGACGCCGACGCTGGCCAGTGTGAGGATCAAAGGCAGCTCGCGGCGCAGTTGCTCCCAGCGCAAATAGAATGCCGCCTCGAAGATCAGCGGGGGCAACAGGGCATCGAAAATGAGATCCCGCGTGAGGATGATCTTGGGCGCGTGGCGCAATAGCGTCAAGGCCATGCCCGCCGCCACCAGGCCGACTATGTAGGGGAGCGCCAGGCGGCGCGTGAGCATGGCCACCACGGCGGCGACCAGCAGCAGAAAAAGCACGCCATTAGCGAAGCTTGATTCCATACCTATGCCCCTCGGCGGCGGAACATTTCCATTACATCACGGGTTCGCGGCTCTTCCGGGGCTTTACGGCTTACGCCTGCGCCAGAGCCGATGGACCGATGATCTTCGCCGACGCCCAGTTCGGATCGCTGAAGCGCGCCGGCTGGGCGGTGAGAACAATCGGGAAGCTGGTTTCGTCCACCGGCGCTTCCGGCGGCTTGCCGGGCCGCGCGGCGACCGTCGCCAGATACTTGAGGATGGTGTAGATGTCGCCTTCCTCGGGCAGCCGGAAGTCCAGGTCCTGCGTGCGAAAGTGAATGCCGACGGATTTGCCGGCCAGCCGCCAGGCCAGAAAGGCACAACAATCCACCGCCCGCTCGAACCATTCTTCGAACCCCGGCGGCGTCTCCAGGTCGAGGTATAACTCGACCGTCTGTTCCTGGTCGCGGGCGAACTCCCGCACCTGCAAAGCGCCGGTGTGGGCGGTCGCCTTCCAGTCCACGTGACGCGCGCTCTCGAACGCTTCGTAAGGACGGATGCGATAGAAGTCCCGGCCCAGACCGCGGTAGTGCGTCTCGATCTCGCCGGCCAGGTCCGCCAGCAGCTCTTCAAATCCCGCCTGCGCGTCGATGCATGGGTATACGATCACCTCCCGCCGCAGCACGATTCTCACGGTCTTCTCCAGGAAGCCGAAAGGAAACCGGGTGTGAAAGGCGAAACGATTCTCGCGATATTCGCCGCGCCGGTCGAAATGCACCTGCACGCTCTCTTCCAGCGTGGCGCTGCCCGGAATCACCGGGAAATACACCGCCGATTGCAGCACGGATGTGGCCTGCTCGCCCACTCCCACCACGTGAATCGAGAAGGACGGCATCCAGAATTTCAGGTTGCGCACGTAGAGCTTGGCGGGTATGGTGCGCCGCGCGGAGACGTGCTCGGGCACCAGGAAATCCAGCTCCAGCCCGGCCAGGCACAGCCGGCTGATCAGCCCCGAGACCATCAGCGTCGAGAGCATGGTGGCCAGAATCAGGAATAGCAGATTGTTGGCGGAGACTACCGCGGCAAATCCCACCAGCACTACCGCCACGGTGAAGAGCACACCGCCGCGCGTGATTCTATAGCGGATCCGCCGCAGCAGCAACTGCCGGATGGCCAACCAACGTTCGCTCAAACCCGGGCCTTCCAATTCCCTATCTCTGTTGTGTCACAATCGGGTTTCCATGTCGAGTCCAGCGCAACCGGATTCCACGGCGTCCGGCCCCCGTCTCAAGCGGGCCTTGGGGCTGTGGGATCTCGTCTTCTACGGCATCATCCTCATCCAACCGACCGCGCCCATGCCGCCCTACGGCGTCGTCAGCCAGGTGGCGTACGGCCACGTGGTTACCACGGTGCTCATCGCCATGGTGGCCATGTTGTTCACCGCCATCAGCTATGGCCGCATGGCGCGCGCCTACCCCAGCGCCGGATCCGCCTATACCTACGTGGGCCGCGAAATCCACTCCGGGCTGGGCTTCGTCACCGGCTGGGGCCTGGCCATGGACTACATCCTCAACCCCATCATCTGCACCATCTGGAGCAGCAAGGCGGCCATGAACCTGGTGCCGGAAATCCCGTACTGGATCTGGGCGGTCTTCTTCGCCCTGCTGTTCACCGCGCTGAACCTGCGCGGCATCCGCGCCAGCGCTCGCACGAATGAGTTTCTGGTGCTGGCCATGTCCGTGGTGGTGGTCTACTTCTTCGTGGCCGCCGTGCGCTATCTCCTCCACCAGCACGGAGTCTCGCTGACGCGGCCCTTCTACGATCCCACCACCTTCTCCTGGAACCGGATCTCGACCGGCACCTCGGTCGCGGTGCTGACCTACATCGGCTTCGACGGCATCTCCACGCTGTCCGAAGAAGCCCACGACCCGCGCCGCAACATCCTGCTGGCTACCGTGCTCACCTGTCTGATCACCGGCGTGCTGGCCTCCGCCGAGGTGTACGCCGCGCAACTGATATGGCCGAATTTCCGCAGCTATCCGGATGTGGACACAGCCTTCGTTTATGTGGCCGGGCGCGCCGGCGGTCCGGTGCTGTTTCAGGTGCTGAACCTGACGCTGCTGGTGGCCACCATCGGCTCGGGCATGGGCGCGCAGCTCGGTGCGGCCCGCCTGCTCTACGGCATGGGGCGCGACAACAACATCCCCCGCGGCTTCTTCGGCGTCATCGAACCGAAGCGGGGCATCCCGCGCAATAACGTGCTGTTCGTCGGCGCTTTGGCTCTGATCGGCGCCTTCGCCATGAGCTACGGGCTGGGCGCCGAATTGCTCAACTTCGGGGCCATCATCGGATTCATGGGCGTCAACGCCGCCGCCTTCATCCATTACTACTTGCGAGGCGATCGCAAAACGGTGGGCAATTTCCTGCCGCCCCTGCTGGGCTTTTTCTTCTGCCTTTACATTTGGAAGAGCCTGCATCACCAGGCCCTGATCGCCGGCGCCACCTGGGTGAGCATCGGCATCGCCTACGCGGCGGTAAGGACCCGCGGCTTCCGCGAACCCATCGTCTTCTCCGACCCGCCGCCCGAATAATCTCAGTGGCCCGTGCGCGGTTTGGCGCTTGATGGCCGGCCTGCGCGGGTTACTCTGATACACGGCGGCAGGTCGCTCGAATGCGCTACGATCGCGTGACCGAATTCCATAGGCCCGCGTCCGCCGCAAAATGCGGGCGGCTTCCTTCCAGTCGCTATGTGGAAAGAGAGCCGGCGCACTTTACTACCGGCACCCTGCAAATGCTAACTTCCCTGCCCGGCGCCACGCCGAATGCCCAGCTTCCGCATCCGCGATTGCAGCGTCGTACGCTTTAGCCCCAGGCGCGCGGCGGCGCCCGCCGGCCCGCCGATCACCCATTTGGATTCCTCGAGCGCGCGCCGGATGTGCTCGCGTTCGGCCTGCTCCATGGTGGAAAGCGGCGCCACGGGCGCCCCCGTATCGCTGTTGTTGCGCAGCTCCGCCAGCGGCACGTGCAGCGCCGCCCCGCGGGTCAGGATCACCGCCCGTTCGATGAAGTTCTCCAGCTCCCGGACATTGCCCGGCCAGTTCCCATTCGCCAGCGCCTCCATGGCCTCGGCCGGGATCGTCTCGATCCGCCGGTTCATGCGCCGCGCGTACTTCTGCGTGAAATAGCGGACCAGCAGCGGAATGTCCTCCCGGCGCTCGCGCAGGGGCGGCAGCGTGATGGGAAAAACGTTCAGCCGGTAATACAGATCCTCGCGGAACTGGCGGTCGGCGATCATCTGGCCCAGGTCCCGGTTGGTGGCGGTCACCAGCCGTATGTCCACCTTCACCGTGCGATTGCTGCCCAGCCTCTCGAACTCGCGCTCCTGCAGGACGCGCAGCAGCTTGGGCTGCAACTCCAGCGGGATGTCGCCGATCTCGTCCAGAAACAGGGTGCCCTGGTGGGCCAGCTCGAAGCGCCCGATCTTCTGGCTGATGGCGCCGGTGAAGGCGCCGCGCTCGTGTCCGAACAACTCGCTCTCCAGCAGCCCGGTAGGAATCGCGGCGCAATTCACTTTGACGAAGGTGCGCTCCCGCCGCCCGCCCAGATTGTGGATGGCCCGCGCGATCAGCTCCTTGCCCGTGCCGCTCTCGCCTTGAATGAGCACCGTCGAATCGGTGGGCGCGACCGTCTCCACATCGCGCAGCACCCGCTTGAGCGAGTGGCTCTCCCCCACGATCTCCTCGAAATCGTACTCCGTGCGGATCTCGTCTTCCAGGTACAGTTTCTCTTCCGCCAGCCTGTCCTTGAGCTCCGCGATCTGGCGGAAAGCCAGCGCGTTCTCCACCGCGATGGCCAGTTCGTTGCCGATCTGCACCAGCAGTTCGACGTCCTCCCGCGCGAAGTTCGCGTCGCGCATGCTGGCCACATTCAACGTGCCCAGCGCCCGGTCGCCCCGCAGCAGCGGGATGCATACGGCCGATTGCAGGCCGGCGTCCAGCAGGCGCCGCATGACGTCGGAAGAGTACCGCTCGGCGTCCACGCGATTCCAGAGCAACGGCTCCCGCGCCCGCAGGGCTTCGGCGGCGGGCGAATCCTCCGCCGACGCCGAGTGCGCTTCGTGGATCTGGCTGTCGCCGCCGGGGAAATCCAGCGCCTCCAGCCGCAGTTGGCCCTGCACCGGATCCACCAGCACCAGGCTGGCGTATTCGTGCCGGATCAGCCGCCGCAACAGTTCCGAAACCGCGCGGAACAGCTCCCGCAGATCCAGGTTGCCGACCATGGCGTTGGTGACGTCCAGGACCACCCGCAGACGGTCGCGCTCGCGCGCGAGCTCCCGCTGGTAACATTGCGCGCTTTCGTAATTGAGGACGTTTTCCACCGCCACGGCCACCTGGCGCGCCGCCTGCGTCAGCAACGCCAGGTCGGCGTGATCGAAGGAGGACGGCGCCGCGCCCCCCAATCCCATGGCTCCCAGCCGGCGCTGCGCGGTGGTCAGCGGCAACACGCAGCAGGAGCGCACGCCGTGATCCCGCAACAGGCGCATCACCTTGGGATAGCGGGTGTCCCGCTCGATATCATCGATGATCAGCGGCTGCTGCGTCTGCCACACCAGCCCGGAAGGGGACTCCTCGACCGGCGTTTCCGAGAAAGAAGAATCGGACGGCTGCGTGGACGCGAGCACGCGCAGACGCATCGTGTTGCGCTCCGGAACGTGCAGCACCAGGTTCAGATAATCGAACCGGAGCGCGCCCCGCAGCCGCTGCGCCAGGTCCGCAAACAGGGCGTCCAGGTCGCGATTGAGCGCAATCGATTCGGAAACGTCCAGCAAGGCGCGGTACTGATCGATCGAGTTTTCGGCCGTCAGGGAAAGACTCAAACTACAATCATACGGTAACGCCGGGCCGGACCGTTTTCAGCCGCTGGTTCCTCACCCCCACAAGCGCGCACTTCCCTTCCGCGGCGCATCGATCTCCGCGGGCGACCGCCCAATGCGCCGGGTGCGAAATTCGTGCTGCTCGATCTGTACCGCCGCGCGGTTCGCCTCCACCCGCACCACCCGTCCCACCGCCACCAACTTCAGGGGACATGCGCCTTCCAGCAACGCCGGCCAGTTGACGCAAATCTCGATGCGCTTGCCCGCGCGCAACGGCTGCGCCGCGCCGAATAACACTCCTTTGCTGCTGATGTCCACGGTCATGCCCACGCCCGTCTCCGGCGTCGTAGCGCGGTGATCCAGCACTTTGTAAGATACTTCCTGCTCGATAGGAAACCGTTTCGACGCGCGCCGTTCCACCGACGGGTCCAACCGGGAATCTTTGCTCTTCATGCACTCATCATGCGGTCCGATTTACAGCACGGCAATGGTATCGCAGTCACAAAATCGGCCCCCGCCGGTAGTACGAATTATCCAGGATGATGGAGCTAGAAAATGGCGCGATCGGTACGCCTCTTTCCGCGGCATCGTGGCGGACTACAATAGGCTTTCGCATGCGGACCATCGCCACGCTTCTGCTGGCCGGGTGGGGCCTGTACGCAGCCGCCATCCCGCGCCCCGAATATCCCCAGCCCCAATTCCAACGCGATTCCTGGCGGAGCCTCAACGGCCCCTGGGAATTCGAATTCGACGACGCCAATGCCGGCCTGGACTCCGGCTGGGCCGCCGGCGGCCACAAATTCGGCCGGAACATAACCGTTCCGTATTGTTTTGAGAGCCGGTTGAGCGGCATCGCCGATCCGTCCTTCCATCCCTGGATCTGGTATCGCCGTTCCGTACGCATCCCCGACGAATGGAAGGGCCGCCGCGTGCTGCTGCATTTCGGCGCCGTCAACTACTGGGCCATGGTCTGGATCAACGGACAGCTCGCCGGCAGCCACGAGGGCGGCAATACGCCGTTCACCCTGGACGCCACGCCGTGGCTGCGGCCCCAGGAAAACACCATCACCGTGCGGGCCCATTTTCCCCCCACCGATCGCTACATCCCGCGCGGCAAACAGTTCTGGGAGCCCAAGTCGCGCAGCATCTTCTACACCCGCACCAGCGGCATCTGGCAGCCGGTGTGGATGGAGCCGGTAGGCGCCAGCTATCTCGACCGGGTGAAGATCACGCCCGCCATGGATGGCTCCGTGCGCCTGGAGTTCGACATCGCGCGCCCGCAGCCGGACCTGGAGATCACCGCGGCCGCCAGCTTCCACGGCGAATCCGGCGCGTCCGCCACGGTTCGCGCCGCCGGCGCCCGCGGCGTCGCGCTGTTGGGCATCGACGAACCCCGGCCCTGGTCGCCCGCCTCGCCCAATCTCTACGATCTCGTCCTGGAACTGCGGCATGCCGGAGCGGTGCTCGACCGCGTGCATTCCTATTTCGGCTTCCGCCAGGTGACCGCCGAGCGCGGGCGCGTCCTGTTGAACGACGAGCCGTTCTTTCTGAAGATGGTGCTCGACCAGGGCTACTGGCCCGGCAGCAACCTGACCCCGCCTACCGACGAAGCCATTCAGTATGATATTCGCCTCGCCCAGCAGATGGGCTTCAACGGCGCGCGCAAGCATCAAAAACTCGAAGATCCGCGTTACCTCTATTGGGCCGACCGTATGGGGTTCCTGGTGTCCAGCGAGATGGCCAACGCCTACGAGTACGACGATGCCTACGTGGCCCGCTTCACCCGCGAGTGGACCGCCGCGGTCCAGCGCGACTACAACCATCCGTCCATCATTATCTGGGTGCCCATCAACGAAAGCTGGGGCGTGCCCAACCTGCGCGATCCGCGCCAGCAGAATCACCTGAAGTCGTTGTACACGCTCACCCATGCCTTGGATGCCACGCGCCTGGTGGTGGATAACGACGGCTGGGAGCATACCGATCTGACCGACCTGTTCGCCATCCACGACTACGCGCGCACCGGCGACCTGCTCTACCAACGCTACCAGGATCTCGGCAAGCCCGGCGCCGGCGTGCCCGATAATTACCGCACCGCGTTGATCCCCGGCTATCGCTACAAAGGCTCGCCCGTGTCGTTGACCGAGTTCGGCGGCATCGCGTTTGTCCCGCCGGGACACGAAGTGCCGCCGCAGGCCTGGGGTTACTCGGGAGTCGAGAAGACCGCCGACGCGGCCCTGGAGCGCCTGCGCGGGCTGTACCAGGCGATCGCCCGCATCCCCGGTTTTGCGGGCCTGTGCTACACGCAGCTCACCGACGTGGAGCAGGAGATCAACGGCCTGATGACTTACGACCGCCAGCCCAAGTTCGACGTCGAGAAAGTGCGCGCCATCAACGCCCTGGTGCACTGAAGGTCAATGCGCCGTGTATTGCTCCTGCGGTGAATTCAGCTTGACCGCGATGGTCTTCTCCGTTTCGCCGATGTCATAGGTCTGGCCGAAGGTCTGGTAGCCCTTGGCGTTCACCTGGATCATAATGGTTCCCTGCGGAATCTCCGGGATCTTCGCCATGCCTTCCTGGTTGGTGCGTACCTCCCAGGTGGTGCGGATCTTCTTGCCGAGCTTGACTACCGACCGCCCTTTCACGAAGCGCACGATCACTTCGGAGCTTTCCAGGGGCTTGCCGCCCATGGTGGTCACCTTGACGCTGATCTTCGTCATCGGCGGACCGGCTCCCCAGGCCATCAGCGACACACCCATCACGGCGGCCAATAACGCAAAACGGGATCGCATTCCTCGATTATGACACGCTGTTTCAGGCGATATCCGGCAGCAGAAACGCGCGCGTCCGCCCGCTGGCGCGAGCTACCGCCTCCGCCGCCAGGTATCCGCTGCGCACCGCGCCTTCCATCGTGGCCGGCCACCCCGACCGGGTCCAGTCGCCTGCCAGGAACAGGTTGGGACGGTCCGTCGCGGCGGGCGGCCGCCGCGCCTCCGTGCCCGGCGCGGCCGAAAAAGTAGCGCGCAGTTCCTTGATCACGTGCGCCTTTTCGAGACGCGCCGCACGCACCGCGGGGAAGAATTCGGCCAACTCCGCGCATGCCAGTTGCACGATCTCGGCGCGGCCCTTGGTCTCCCATTCCCGCGACGCGCTCACCACCAATTGCAGATAACGGCCCGCCGACTTGTTGAACATCCACTGAATGGTCCGGTCGAGCAGGGTGGCGTGCGGCAGCTCCGTGATGCTGCGGTCGAACCACAGATGCACCCCCGTGATGGGCGAGTGCCCGAACTCCGGCGCGGGCACCTCCAGCGCCGCCAGCCGCTCGAAAGGCAGCGCGCAGATGTAATAGTCCGCGCGGTACTCACGGCCGCCGGCGATGATGCCGTCCGCGGCGATGCGCTCTACCGGCGCGCGCAAGTGCAACGATACATCGCCGATGCGCTGCCATTGCTCTGCCCGGTAGAGTTCTGCCAGCGGCACCGCCGGCACGCCCATCTCGTACCCGTCGGCGCGGGCCAGAAATCCCAACCAGAAAACCTGGAAGCCGTGGCGCGCCGCCATGCGATCGAGGTCTTCATTGATGGCGCTGACCAGCACCTGCCGCCAGAAACGTTCGATGGCCCGCGGCGTCTGCCGCTTCTCCCGCAGCCAGTCGAGCATGGTGATGCGGTCCAGGTCCTGGCGCCGCGTGCGCTCGCGGCGCAGTGCCAGCAGCCCGCGCGCGATGGCGGCCTTGTCGCCGGCGCTCAGGAAGCGCAGCCCCAGAAACGATCCCGTGAAATGCAGCGGCGCCGGAAGCAACCCGCGGTGCAGCCTGGACACCCGGCCGCCCGGCTCGATGAAGTAAAACTCCCGGTAGAACCGGATGCTGTCCCGCACGCCCAGGCGCGTATAGAAATCCAGCAGGTTGACGCAGCAGCGCAGCAGCACGTGCTGGCAGTTGTCGATCGATTCCGACGTTTCGTCCGATGGCGTCAGAGGAAAGGAGGTCGCCCGGCCCCCCAGAAACGGACGCGCCTCGAACACCTCCACCCGGAAGCCGGCGCCGCCCAGCGCCGCCGCCGCCGCCAGGCCCGCCAGACCGCCCCCGATGATGATCGTGCTCGGCATCTTTCCGTCTACAAACCGCCCAGCAGCACCCGCAGCGCGTTGCCGCCCATGATCCTGGCGATCTCGTCTTCCTGGAATCCGGCGGCGAACAGCGCGTCGATCAGCGTACCCACGCCCGTGGTGTCGAACGGCACCGTAACCGCGCCGTCGAAATCCGAGCCCAGCGCCACCGCGTCCACACCCGCCACGTCCGCCGCATGCCGCATGGCGCGGGCGATGGCCGTGGCGCCGGTGCCGCACACCGCCACTTCAAAATAAGCGATGCCGATCGCGCCCCCGGTGCGCGCGATCCCCCGCAGCTGTCGATCGCTGAGGTTGCGGCTGTTGTCGCAGATGCCCCGCACCCCCGTGTGCGAAACGATCACCGGACGCGTGGCCATGGAAAGCACGTCGTCGATCGTCCGTGGCGAGGCGTGCGCCAGGTCCACCAGCATGTGGCGCGCCTCCATGCGCCGGATCATCTCGCGGCCCTTCTCCGTGAGCCCGATCTTGTCCGCGCCCGCCGACGATCCCCCGATATCGTTATCGAAGAAATGCGTGGGCGCCATCATGCGGACGCCGGCATCGTACAGCCGGTCGATGTTGGCCAGGTTGCCGTCCAGCGCATGCGCGCCTTCCACGCCCAAAAACCCGGCCGTAATCCCCGATTCGCGGCGGCGGCGGTCGAGATACGCGCGCAGGTCCGCCGCCGATCGCACCAGCGTGAACTTGCCCTGCGAGCGTTCCGCGAAGCCGCGCAGCCGGGATGCCTGGTAGAGCGCACGCTCCGTGAGGCTGCTCCAGGTGGCCGGCGGCCAGCGTTCCACCAGGGCCAGCAGCGTGATGTTGTCGCTGTCGCCGGTATTGCGCTGGAAGTTCATCCCGCGCGGCGTCTTGGTGACGATGGTGAACGCCTGCAGCGCCACGCGCCCTTCGATCAGGCGCGGAATGTCCACCTGGCCGCGCCCGCCGCGCTGCAACAGGTCGCGCGCCCACAACAGGCTGTCGGCGTGCAGATCCACGATCGGGATGCGGCGCGCCAGGTCCAGCGCGCGCGCCGACATCCGGTATGGCGGAGGCCGCAGAACGCCGTTCATGGATCTTTCCACGTAGCCGGGCAGCCAGAAGAAAGCGGCGCCCGCCACTATCGGCAGCACCGCGGCGAACCACAGCAGATATCTACGCATACCTTTATAGCGGCGCCGGCCGCTGGCCTTTCCGATATCCGCCGAAGCCGAACGCCGTGGGCCGATAGTCGCCCACCAGGCCGACATCGCTTTTGGCGGCAATCCTGTCTTCCATGCCCAGCGCCCAATAGCAGGCATTCACCAGCATACGGCGCACGCCCTCGCTCAACAGATCCTGCGCGGCGCCCATAGTGGTGGTAAACACGCGCGCCCCTTTGTAGGTCTTGGTCCACGCAATCGGCAGCATCGGATCGTTCGCTTTCCCGCGTGCCGGCGGATCGTCCGCGTGCATGCCGTCCACCACCTCGCCTAACACCAGCGGACGGCAGCCGCCCGGCAGCGGCAGACGCACCTCATATACGTCGCTCGGACCCCAGATGTCGCCGTCGCGAATGCCGCGCAAAATCGGATGGCCGGCCGCGCCCTGCGCCAGAATGCCGCGCGTGCTCTGCCGCCCATGGTCGCCGTGATGCGCGATCCAGGTCTCGCCCAACACCTGCCGCCCGAAGCCGCCGTCCCACGACTTGCTGTTCCAGCTCCAGCGCGCATAGGTCGGGCTGCTCTTCAGGTCGAAGGCGTGGGTCGCGGTACGCATGCCCACGATCGGCCGCCCGGATTCCACGTAGTCCACGATGTGTTTCATCTGCGCGTCCGGCAGATCCCGGAAGCGGATCAGCAGCACCATCAGATCGGCGGTGTCCAGCGCTTCGAGTCCCGGAATGTTCGTGCGCAGGTCCGGATTAATCGTCCCATCCGCCGGATCGATGGCGTACAGCACGCCGCAGTGGAAGCCGTGCCGCGCCGCCAGAATCTTCCCGAGTTGCGGCAGCCCTTCCTCCGAGCGATACTCCTCGTCGCCGCTCACTAGCACGATGCGCTTCGCCGCGCCCGCGCCCGCGGCGGCCAGCAGCGCGCCGAATTGCCGGCGGGTCATCGCACCAGCACCAGGTAAGCCGTCATCGCCATGCCGGTGACCGCCAGCACCAGGGCCACCGCCACCGCCAGCGCCGCCGGCCGTTCCACGGTCTCCTGCCCGCTGCGCAGAGCCCGTACGAAACGCACATGCTGCAATGCGGAGAGCAGATTCACCAGCACGCCGATCACGATCAGCGCGGTGCCCACCCACAGCGTGAACCGCGTGGAGCGCGCCGTGAGCGGATGCTGGCTGAACTCGATCTCGCGCAAGAATAATCCGAACCGCGCCACCACGAAGCCGAAGCCCATCAGCGCCAGGCCCGTGCGAATCCAGGCCAGGAACGTGCGCTCGGCGGCCAGGCTGACGCGTGGATCCGCCATGCCTATCGGACCGGCGCACCCTGCAGAGGCCCTTCGGCCAGATCCAGCCAGACGTTCCCCTGCGAATTGCGCACGAACATGGTGTTCTGCGCCTGGAACGAGCGCGGCCCCTCGAAAGCCCGCCAGCGGTTTACCGCCAGGTCCCGCAGCGCCGCCACCGCGTGGGGCGGAATCTCCTGCGCCAGCGTGACGTGCGGATGATAGACGAACGGCTCGTCGAAAGCCAGCACCCCGCGGTTCAGGCTGCCGTGCATCTCGCGTAGACGTTCCGCGCCCTGCTCTACGCTGATGTAGATGACATCGGTGGAATCGAACTTTTCGATCCCGCCCAGTTGGATTTCAAACGGCGCGTAACCGGCCACGATCCGGCGCGCCTCCGCGATGGCCGCCTCCGGCGCCATCGGCAGCGGTCGCGGCGGCAGCACACTGACGTGCGCATGCGGATTGCAGCCCGGCACCATCTCCAGACGCAAATCGTCGAGGAAACTTCGCAGCGGGTTCGGCAGGTAAATCACCAGCGCATAGAGGCTTGCTTCCAATTTCGGACGTACCCCGTTCTTGCTTGGTCCCATGCAGTCAATGCAGGTTGCACTGTCGATTATGTCACCCCGCTTATTTTCTGGCAATTCCGAAATGCCGGTCGGCAAACCGAAGATACTGTTCCCAATCGTATCGCTTCAGGCCATGTTCGCCGCTACGCTCGTGAAACCCCGCGAAGTCGCCCACCGGCGTGTCTGGGGGAGGCTTTTTCGCGACGCCCACGCCCGTCTCCCCGAACAGCGCGTAAATCGGATCAGCGCTCTGGGCCGCCTGGAACGACCCCTGCGGATCGCGCGATTCGTCTTCTTCGGATGTGGCGATATACACCGCGCGCGGCGCGAACAGCGCCAGCAGTTCGCGACAGCCGGCCGGCCGCCTGGCGGTTTCCTTGAACCTCCCGTCGAACCAGTACGCGAAACGCCCGGTAACGTCCGCATTTCTCTCCAGGCACCCGGCATCCGTGGAGATGGTGATGGCGAACCGCGTATCCTGCGCCCCGGCCCACAGCGCCACCTGGCCCAGGCGCGAAAAGCCTTCCAGCGCCACCCGTTTGGCATCCACGTCTTTGTCCGTTTCGAGATAATCCATGGCGCGGCTCATCCCCCAGGCCCACGCTCCGATGGCGCCCCATTCCTCCGCGCCCGGCGCGGCCTGGCCGCGCGGCGCAAAATAGCCGCGCACGCCGGCCGCGTAGCCGTTGGGAATGTCCGCCTGGATCTGGTCCACGCGGCAGGACACCAGCCCGTATCCGCGATCCAGCACGAACAGGCTGGCCCGCGCATTGCCCGCGATAGCGAACACCGGCGCCGGTCTCCCCGTGTTTGGCAGGATTAACCCGAGTTCCATCGCCGGCCCGTCCTTTTTGCCCGCCAGATACAGCTTGACCGTCTTGGTGATGGCCTTGCCGCCCAGGCCGTGCCGGTCTTCCGCCACGACTTCCCAGGTCATGCCGGGCGGCCGCCCGATCGGGGCGCGGCCGTAGACGTAAGTTTCAAGCTGGCGGATCAGTTCCGGCCGGCGCTTTTCCATCCACGTACGGGCATCCCCGGGCACGTTGAGAGTCTGCGCGCCGGCTGCCACCGCCAGCAGGATCATATAACGGTGCATTGGTAGAAGTTTAGCGCTGTCCTGAACCCAGTTCCGTCCCCGGAACGTACCGTCCCATAAGCGGACACATCCGGCCTTTCGCCGCGCTCCGGCCTAACCTTTTTCCCCCTGCGGAGTCATAATGTTACCAACTGCGGTGCGATTGGCAGGCGCCGTGCCTTTCTGTCCGCGGAATCGAACATGGACGTACCCCGCAAAGACGCAGCCAAGAAACGCCTGATCCGCCGTATCATCATCGCGTTGGTGATCCTCGTGGCATTGGTGCCGGTCGGGTATTATGTGGGCATCCCGTTTGTCTACGCCGGCCATTTGAAACCTGCCGCGCCGGGTGTGGAACTCTCCACTCTGTGGCCCGACACGGTGCGGCGCGGTCCCATGGTGCGCGACGTACACGGCCTCGGCACGCTGATACCCGAGGACACGCTGCTGATCCCTGCCAATACCGACGGGCGGATCGAAAAGATCATCATCAAGCCGGGCACGCCGGTGAAGCCGGACAGCATCATCCTCACCATGACGAATCCGGAGTTGCAGACCCAGTTGCTCGACGCCGAGTATGCCCTCAAGGCCGCCCAGGCCAAGTTCACCGACCTGCGCGTGACGCTCGAAAAGCAGCAGTTGGACCTGCGCGCCACCGCCGCCCAGGTGGCCGCCGACTACCACACCGCGCAGCTCAAGGCCGAGCGGGATGACGCGCTGGTGAAAGAAGGACTGGTGGCGCAAGTGGATGCCAAGATCTCCGACGTGGCCGCCAAGGAACTCGCCACCCGCAACGAAATCGAAGAGAAGCGCCTCAGCATCAACCAGGAGTCCGTCGAAGCGCAGTTGGCCGCGCAGAAAGTGGCCGTCGAGCAGCTCGCCGCGGAGTTCAAGCTGAAGCAGGAACAGGTGGAAAAGCTTAAGGTGCGCGCCGGCACCGAAGGCATGCTGCAAGCCCTGCCCGAAACCCAGAAGGTGGAGGAAGGCCAGAAGGTCATGGCGGGTACGCCGCTGGCCAAGGTCGCGCAGCCCTGGAAATTGAAAGCGGAGCTGAAGATCGCGGAAACCCAGGCCAAGGACGTGCGGATCGGCCAGAACGCCATCATCGACACCCGGAACGGCCTGGTAAAAGGCATGGTTTCGCGCATCGACCCGGCTGTACTGAATGGCACGGTTACGGTGGACTGCAAACTGGAGGGCCCGCTGCCGGACGGCTCCCGGCCGGATCTGAGCGTGGACGGCACCATCGAGCTGGAAAAGCTGAAGGATGTGGTGTTCATGGGCCGGCCGGTCTTCGGCCAGCAGGATAGCAAGGTGAGCCTGTTCAAGATCGAGCCGGATGGCAAATACGCCGATCGTGTGCAGGTGACGCTGGGACGAGCCTCGGTGAACACGATTGAAGTGAAACAGGGGCTGAATGTGGGCGACCGGGTGATCCTGTCCGATATGTCGGCCTGGGATGCCTACGAGCGAATAAAGTTGAACTAGCGCCTGGGCTGGTTCGTAATTGGAGAAGAAATGAGCAATAACGGAAGTGAGTCGCTGATTCGCCTGGACGGCGTGACCAAGGTGTTTGTGACCGACGAGGTCGAAACCCATGCCCTGTCGGGGATCCAACTCGACCTGAAGAAAGGTGAGTACCTGTCCATCGCCGGCCCGTCGGGCTGCGGCAAGTCCACCCTGCTGGCGATCCTGGGACTGCTGGATACGCCTACCGAGGGTACTTACGTCTTGAACAGCCGGCCGGTGAGCGGATTGAAGCTCTCCGAGCGGGCCCGCATCCGCAACCGGGAGATCGGCTTTATCTTCCAGGCCTTCAACCTGATCGGCGATCTCACGGTCTACGAGAACGTGGAGCTGCCCTTGACTTACCGCGGCATGGGATCGGCGGAGCGCAAGAAGCGCGTGCAGGAAGCCCTGGAGCGCGTCGGCATGTCGCACCGCATGAAGCACTACCCGTCGCAGCTCTCGGGCGGCCAACAGCAGCGCGTGGCCGTGGCCCGCGCCCTGGGCGGCGATCCGGCCATCCTGCTCGCCGACGAGCCCACTGGAAACCTGGACTCGGCCAACGGCGAAGCCGTCATGAATCTGCTCAAAGATCTGCATCGCAATGGCGCCACCATCTGCATGGTGACGCACGACCCGCGCTACGCGCAGTTCGCCGACCGTACGATCCGGCTGTTTGACGGCCGTATCGTGGAGGAAAGCATCGAAGCATCGCGCAATTGATAGACCGGGGCAGGCCGCGCCTCTGGTGGCCTGCCGGTTGGGAAGCCACCCACCCGACGGAGGGGAGAATGCTATTCGAATGCGCCCTGTTCGCGCTGGCAAGCACCATCAGCCTGCCGGCCAATGGATACTTCCATCAACAGTCCAGCCGGAGCTATGTACTCTCCGCGCGGGGACGGGTCTCGCTGCAAAATATTAACGGCGACGTGCACATCCGCGCCTGGGACCGCAACGAGGTCCGCATTGACGCGGTCAAAAGCGCCGCCAGCCGGAATCTGCTCAACGAGGCCCGCGTGGAGGTGGAATCCACCGCGGACGCCATCGACATCCAGACCCGTTACGGCGATGCGGGCGCCACCAATCCCGGCAAGGTGGAGTTCACCGTGATGGTGCCCCGGCATGCCCGTCTGAGCGAAATCAAGCTGATCAACGGCGCGCTGGATATCGAAGGTGTGAGCGGCGGTGTGAATGCCTCTTCCGTCAACGGCACCGTGCGCGCGCAGAAGATCGCCGGCGACGCCCGCCTGTCCACCGTCAACGGCCGCCTGGAGGCCAGTTTCGACCGCCTCAGCGGCGCCCGGAACATCACCCTGGCTTCGGTCAACGGCCCCATCTCCCTGTCTATCCCGTACGACGCCGCCGCCGAGTTCAACGCGCGCAACGTGACCGGCGGCATCGACAACGATTTCGGCATCCCGGTCAGCCAGGATCACGCCGCCGGCAGCCAACTGCATGGCGTCATCAAAGGCGGCGGCACGTTTATCAATCTGAAGAACATCAACGGCACCATCTGCATCATGCCGGTGGCGCACGGCCGGCGGGTGAAGTTCACCTAAGCTCGCAGGACGCCGCCGGTGGCCATCACCATAGTACGGCTGGGTTCGCCGCGGACATCCGGTGAGGGTCTACGCCTCGGCACCGTCCGCCGCCCGCCCCGCGGCGTGCCGAAATCCGAATTCGCCAAACGCGACTTCTACGACGTCTGGCTGCCCCATCTCTCGCCCAGCCCGGAACTGGTATCCATGGCGCTGGCCGCCGCCGGCGACCGCGCCTGGAACACCTTTAAGCGCCGCTTCCGCGCCGAGATGAACCAACCCGACGCGTCCCGTCTGCTTGACCTTTTGGCGGCCCTCTCCCACCAGACGGACTTCTCACTCGGCTGTTACTGCGCGGACGAGAGCCGTTGCCACCGCTCGGTTCTGCGCGAGCTGCTGGCCGCGCGCGGCGCCGCTTTTCATTGAGGACTTCTTTATGTGGAACGATATCCGGTTTGCGCTGCGCATGCTGGTCAAGAGCAAGGGCTATACCGCAGTAGCCGTGATCGCGCTGGCGTTGGGCATCGGCGCGAACACCGCCATGTTCAGCGTGGCGGATGCGTTCCTGCTCAAACCGGTAGCGCTGCCCGACCCCGCGGGCCTGGTGGTCTTGATGGAAAGGGCTCCCCACCAGACCACCTTCTGGACCAGCGTCTCGCCCGCCAACTATCTCGACTGGCGGCGTCAAAGCCGGTCGTTCGCGGTCTTCTCGCCCTATCTGTGGGATGAGATCAACCTGACCGGCAACGGCGAGCCGGAGCGCGTCGAAATGGTCCGCGCGGCCGCCAACTTCTTCGACGTGCTGCGCGCCCAGCCCATGCTGGGCCGCACCTTCCTGCCGGGAGAAGACCGCGCCGGCCAGAACCCGGTGGTGGTCCTCAGCTACGGCCTGTGGGAACGCCGCTTCGGCGCCGACCGCGCCATCCTGGGCAAAACCATCAAGCTCGACGGCCTCGGCGCCACGGTGGTCGGCGTCATGGGCCGGAAATTCAATTTCCCCGTGAGCACCCAACTCTGGGTCCCCTGGACACTCGATCCGCGCGAAAGCCAGGCGCGGGGCCATCACTACCTGCAGATTGTGGCGCGCCTGAAACCGGATGTTTCCCTCCGCCAGGCTTCCGTGGAGCTGGCCACCATCGCGCAACGCCTCGGCGTGCAGTATCCGGAAACCAACCGCGGGTGGACCGCGCAGGTAGTCCCCATGCGCTATTTTGTGACGCGCGACTTGACCTACAAGTACACGGTCATGCTGATGGCCGCCGTGGGCTTCGTCCTGTTGATCGCCTGCGCCAACGGGGCCAACCTGCAGTTCGCGCGCGGCGCCGCCCGCCAGCGGGAATTCGCCGTGCGCACGGCGCTGGGAGCCCGGCGCTGGCGCGTGGTGCGGCAGTTACTGACCGAGAGCGTCACGCTCGCGCTCGCCGGAGCCGCCGTGGGCATGGTGATCGCGGAGTGGGGCGTGGAACTGATCCTGCACTACATGCCGGCGGACATCGCCCGCTACATCGCCGGCTGGTACGAGATCCGCTTGGATGTCCGCGCTTTTGCCTTTGCCTTGGGCGTGGCGGTGCTCAGCGGGATCATCTCCGGCCTGGCGCCCGCCCTCCAAACCTCCAGACCGGATCTCAACGAAACGCTGAAGGAATCCGCCCGCGGGACCTCGGCCGGCCGATCCCGCCAGCGCCTGCGCAGCGCGCTGGTGGTTTCCGAGCTGGCCTTGGCCCTGGTCCTGCTGGTGGGCGCCGGGCTCACGGTCACCGGCGTCAAATCGTTGGCGGGCGTGCAACAGCCCCACGATCCCGCCCACGTACTCAGCGTGCTCATCAACTTGCCCTCCACCGGCTACCAGGATCCGCGGCCGCGCGCCGCGTTCTACCAGCGCCTGCTGGAACAATTGCGATCGGTCTCCAACATTGAATCGTCTGCCATCGCGCGCAGCCTTCCCTATGGCGATGGTCAACGCATCACCCCCCTCACCGTCGAGGGACTGCCGCTCCAGAAGGGCGAACAACGGGAAGCGCAGCTCGAGACCGTCAGCGCGGACTATCTTTCTTTGATGCGGATCCCGGTGCTCGAAGGCCGCGGGCTCTCCGCCCGGGATGGCGCCGGCGCGCTGCCCGTGGCGGTGATCAGCGAGGGTATGGCGCGGCGTTATTGGCCGGGCCGCAGCGCCCTGGGCCGGCGCATCAGGCCGGGCACGGCGGATGCGGCGGGCCCCTGGCTGACGATCGTCGGCGTGGTGCCCGAGGTCCGCTACTCCTGGTTCGACCGCGAACCGCCGCCCGTCCTCTATCGCAGCTACCTGCAGGCTCCCGAGGGCTGGACGACCCTGGCTGTCCGTACGTACGGCGATCCCTTGTCGGTGGTGCCTGCCGTGCGCGCCGCCGTGGCCCGGGTGGATCCCGATCAGCCGCTGGCCGAGATCAAGACCCTCGACCGCGTCACGTCGGACTCGCTTCTGGGTCTCTCCTACGTGGCGGTCATGATGGCCGTGCTGGGCGTCATCGCCCTGGTCCTCTCCGCGGTCGGCGTCGCCGGCCTGATGGCCTTCGCGGTCACCGAGCGCACCCACGAGGTGGGCGTGCGGCTGGCCTTGGGCGCATCCCGGAGTTCCGTCCTGCGCCTGCTCGTGGGCCACGGTATGTTGCTGGTGGCGATCGGCCTCGGGATCGGCTTGGCCGGCTCCGTCATGCTGGCACGGCTGTTGAGCGGCATCCTGTTCGGCGTCAGCGCGACCGATTGGGTGACGTATAGCGGCATGTTGGCGGCCCTAGCGGCCGTGGCCTTCGCCGCCACCTATATTCCGGCTCGCCGCGCGGCCGCCCTCGACCCCACCGCCGCCCTGCACCACGATTGACCGGCGCCGGGCTATCCTTTCTGCTTCGAAAGGTCCGTCTGGGTCACGTTCATCAGCCGCAACGCCTGCGCCGGATCTTTGTAGTAGTAGCGCACTACGTCCCCCGCCCGCCACGTGCTCGCCGGCATGGCCAGCAGGTCGTCGGAGGCGGTGAACGTGATCAGGACGTGCTCCCTGGCGGCATAGATGGTGATGGTTCGCTTGGCCCGGTCGATAGCCGGCGCCGCCGGACCCTTTGCCACGTCGTGCTGCTCGGCCACCGGCGTATAATCCACCGTTCGCAACTGCTGGGCCGCGCGGTCGTAGATCACCATCCGATGATTCTTCACATCCAGCCGCATCAACCCGCCCGCCGCCGGCGCCGGTCCCATTTCTTCGGGATCTGCGGGCACCGCCACCGTCACCGGCGGCAGCACGCCCGGGTCTGGAATCAAGGTTACTTGCCGCGCCGCCGCATCGTACGCGATGACTCTCCCCTGTTCCACCTTGCCCATGTCGCCGCAGCCGGCCGGGAGCAGCATCCCGCCGGCGGCTGCCAGAATCGCCGCGCTGATCTTGAGGTTCTTCATGGCAGTCTCCCTACACCGCGACTTCCGTGTGCTCGCGCTTCATCGCCAGTTCCTCCCGTACTCCCAGAATGAACCGGATCAGAATCGTCAGCGCCAGCAGCGTCACCAGCCCGATGATCAAAACGGTGGCGGAAACATCCAGCAGCTTTTTCATATGCGGGTTGGCCGCCGAGACCAGTTTCATGAGAATGGACACGTCGCAGCCGATCACCGCGATCCCGAAGAAAATGCGGATGCCGTAGCCTTTCACGTACTTGGTCGCCACCGTGCCGATCTGCGCGCCCACCGCCGCGCCCACCAGCATGATCAGCGCCGCCAGCAGTTCCACGCGACCCTTGTAGCTGTACGTCGCCGCGCCGTATAGCCCCGACACGGCAATCTCAAACAGGTCCGTGCCCACCGCCACGTGCGTCGGCACGCCCACCAGGTAGATCAGTGACGGCATGCGGATCAGGCCGCCCCCGATGCCCAGAATGCCCGCCATCCAACCCGTCACGAATGCCACCGCCACCGGCAGCCACATCGAGCAGCGGATGCCCGCCTTGGGAAAATTCATCATGGGCGGGATTTTCATCCGCTGCAACGTCTTGTACCATTCGATGCCCGTGGTCAGCGGATCCACCGGCCGGCCGGCGGCCACCGCCGCCCGCTCCTTCTTGCGCCGCTTCGCCACGTCCGCAAACACCAGCCAGGCGATCAGCGTCAACAGCACCAGGTAGCCCAGACGGACATACAAGTCGATCTTGCCGATCCGCTCCAGCCACATCACGTTGCGCGCGCCGATCTCCAGTCCCCCCACCGTGCCGAACACCATGATCAGTGCCAGCCGGTAGTCTACGTTGCCGAACTTGGAATGCCGCATGGTCGAAATCAGGGATTTACCCGCCATGTGGGTAATATCCGTCCCGATGGCGAACGCCATCGGAAAGCCCAGTACGTTCAGCCCCGGCGTGACCATCCACGCGCCGCCCATACCAAAAAATCCGCCGATGATTCCGACGCCCAGACCCAGTATCACCAGGCCCGGCCACCAGATGTGCACACCCGCGATCGGCATGAATGTATAAAGCCAGTTCATAACGGCCCTCCGCTCCTCAGCCCTAGCCTTCTCGCAAAGCCCTGGACTTCAGATTGATGCCGATGAGGCGCATCAGCAGATCGGCTATCGTGCCCAGAATGACGCCGGCCACGGGAATAGCCACGATCGTCAGCAACATGAAATAAACATGGCTCTCGTTAAACAGATTGGCGATCCACGCCTTGACGCCAGCCAGGTGCCGGCTGTCCGCCACCAGCACGACCTCCGAGCTCTTCCCTTCGGCGAGGGAAAGCAGTAAAAGGCCTCCAATTATCGATTTTCTGATTGAATTGCGCATACGGTATTAACCGAACGACCCTAAGCTAACCCCGTGCCACCGCTTCTGTCAACGAAACCTATAGGTTTGCGGGGGGTCGCCCGGCCAGCCGGCTGCCGCCGGCTCTCCGCCCTCAGTACCCGTTGTCTTCCGGCAAATGCGCCGGGATCTCGTACAACGGCTGCGAGAACTGCCACGGCAGCAGCGTATTGGGGTCGATCGCGCTCTTCCCGTCGGAGGTGAAGAAGCTCGCCACCTGGTGCTGCGCCGCCAGCCCGATGGCGATCGCGTCCAGACCCGGAATCTCCACCGTGCTGCCGTTGATCCCAATGAACATCACCAGGAACGGATGCGGATCCTGCGGCAGATCCAACCCGTCGGCCAGCGCCAGGTCGTGCCGGTACTCCCACGTCAGCGGGTGATTCGCCGCCTTGATCAGCCGCGTCGTGGCGATGTTCGGCATCGTGGTATCGTCCCGCGCCACCTGGAACAGGACCCTCTTATAGGGCACTCCCGGCAGCGGCGATGCCGTCGTGTGCGGCGCAAAAGACACCGGATCGCCCGCCGCCTGCCACCACTCGTAAAGCTCGAACGCGTTCTGAATGGCGATTGCGCCGGGCACCTCGTTCACCTTCACCGGCTGGTACGGGAACACGTAGTTGTCGTTGAAATCGTCCCCCTCGTTCAGGAGCGACGGCGTCCGCATGCCCAGCAGCGCCGCCGCCAGCGAATGGTACGACTGGCTCCAGCGCACGATGTCTTCCGTGGTTCCCCCGCCTACGTTGAATACCGACGCCCGCACGTTCGGCTCGACCGCCGCGAAGATGTTCCCGTACAGCGAGCCCAGCGATTCGCCCACATAGTAGATCCGGGACGCGTCCAGGTCCGGCTTGTTGCCGCCATTCAAAACCAGCCCGCCCTCGATCATGTGTACCAGCGCCGAAAGGTCGATAGCTGTCTGCCGCAGGCAATCGCGCAGCGCCACCTGGGCCGGATCGTTGGGCAGGCAGCCTTCGTACGGCCCGATCGTACCGTCGCCATCCAGGTCCACGCTGCGTCCGCCCGCCGTGAACGTGGTCACATTGCCCGTGCGGTCCGTCACGATCACCTGGCTCTGCGGACCGAACCCATGCCCCACCGCGTTGATCGCAATGGTGGCGAATCCCGCCTGCGCCAGCACCGGCGCCACCGCGCTGGGCCCGCCCCACTGGCTGTCGCCCAGCCCATGGCCGTAGATCACCACCGGGTACCCGCCGGCCGGCTCCGGCGTGGACGGCAGGAACACGTGGTAATAGATCAGGTTCGTGGCTGGCGCCGCCACGTCCTGGCCGGTGGGCGTCCACGGAATCACCTGCTGGTCGTTCAGGAAATTCGGCGACGCGAACGTCCCGAAGGCCACCGATCCGATGCCCTGGAACAGCGGAATGTTGAGCGGCAAAGCCACGTCCACAAACTGCGCCGGATTGTCGGCCACCTGCTCGTGCAGCACCAGCGACGAGATGTTGGAATACGGAATCACCGCCGGCGGCGTGGTGGGCGGCGGAATCACGTTCGCAACCTGCGCGTGCGCCTTCTCCATCCAGGTGGTGACGTTCATGGTGGTGAACACCGTGGCCCCCACGATGTTGGCCGGCGCCACCACCCCGGCCAGCCCCTGCATCGCCTGCGACAATTCCGCGCAGTATATCGTCTTGGTCGCCATGTCCGGTCCGGCGCACGCCGTGTATCCCGGATCGGCCTCCACCGGATCGCCGTTCAGATCCCGGATCGCATCCGTCACGATCACCGCCACCTGGCTGTGCTGGTCCAGGTTGCCATCCGGCTTGCCATAGAGCGTGTTGGTGGTGGGATCGTAGATCATCTGCGTGGTGTACAGCATCTGGCCCGGGTACGTGATGCCGTGCTCTTCATCCGTCAGATTGCGCAGCGCCACGTAATAGATGGCGTGATGCACGCTGTTTACGTCGATCGGCCCCGAAAACCTGATCGTGATCCGCGGCGCCGTCTGGAAACCGTCGAGCTGATTGATCAGTTGTATGTCCTGGCAATCGCTGGGCGCCGCCGTGCAATCCGGCATCGGCAGGTTGATGCGCAGCCCCGATTTCTGCGTGGAGTCCGGCACCGTCAAGGCGTCGCTGGGATACGGACCCACCGTGGGATCCGCGGGATTCCACAGGACCGTGACCCCGCTGGCCAACAACCACGGCGCAAGTAAGGATGCGAATAAGGAAAGGACAAAGCTATAAGCGAGACGGCGCATGGTGTCTAGAATACAACACCATTACGATTCCGTCAGAATCGGGAAGTGCTCCCGCGTCTCCATCTCCAGCAGCCGCGGATCGAGCAGCCGCCTGCCATCGACGTGCCCCATCGCCGCCAGAATGTTCTCCTGCATGTGCGGAAACTCCTTCTCCAGATCCTTGAACATCCCCCGCAGCGAACGCCGCACCGTGCCCGTGCGCAGCGAACAGTCGCACGGCACCAGGGGCGCCGCGCGCGCCGCCGCGTACTCCCGCGTGATCTCCTCGGAGACGAACACCAGCGGCCGGATCAGCCGGAACTGCCGGTCGCGCGAGTGCGTCACCGGCGGCAGCGCGCTCAGGCGTCCCGTGAACAACATGTTCCGCAGCAGCGCTTCGCAAAAATCGTCCGCCGTGTGCCCGAACGCGATCGTGTTGGCGCCCAGCCCGGAGCAGATCTCGTACACCGCCCGCCGCCGGTACCGGCTGCACAGGTCGCAGCCGTGTCCCGGCTGTTCCTCCAGCAGCCGCAGCGACGGCTTGTCGCGATAGTAAGTCCACGCCACCCCGCGCTCCTTCAGATACGCGCCCAGCGGCTCGATCGGCCGCAGAAACTTGCCCTGCTCCACGGTGAAGGCGCACACCGAGAATTCGATCGGCGCCCGTTCGGCCAGCAGCAACAGCGCCTCCAGCAGCGTCAGCGAATCCTTGCCGCCCGACAGCGCCACCGCCACCCGGTCCCCGTCCCGGATCATTTTGAAACGGTGAATGGCTTCCCCTACCTTGCGCAGCAGTGTCTTTTCCAGGTCCACTTAGCTTTGATTATACAGGGCACCGGACATAGAATCGTCTCTAACGAAGAGGAGCTGTCATGAATTGGAGGGTGCCGCGTAATCTCTCTGCCCTGGTCTATCTGTCCAACAATTGGATCAGCCTGATCGGCGTGGTCCTGGTAACCACCGCCACCGTCTTCTGGCTGTTTCTGCTGCCCGTCACCCTGCGCGGCCAGGCTACCCACCCCTACGTCGGTATCCTGATCTTTCTGCTCCTGCCGGCCGCCTTCTTCGGCGGACTGGTGCTCATCCCCCTGGGTATTTATCTTCTGCGGCGGAGCCTTTCCCTCCGCACCGCCTTTCCGCCCCTCAACTGGCAGAATCCCGATTTCCGCCGCGTCGTATTGTTCGTCGGCGCGACCACCTTCATCAACATCGTCATCAGCAGCCAGTTGACCTACGCCGCCGTCAACTACATGGACACCGTCGCCTTTTGCGGCCAGACCTGCCACACCGTCATGCAGCCGGAGTTCACCGCCCATCAGAACTCGCCGCATGCGCGCGTCGCTTGCGTTGATTGTCATATCGGTCCCGGAGCCTCCTGGTTCGTACGCAGCAAGCTGTCGGGGACCAGCCAGGTTTTCCACACGCTGCTCGACGACTACCCCCGTCCTATCCCGTCTCCGGTCGAGAACCTGCGCCCCGCGCGCGAAACCTGCGAGGTCTGCCACTGGCCCCAAAAGTTTGATGCCGACCGCCTGCGCGTCATCAAGCAGTATGCCGAAGATGCCCAAAACTCCCTGACCTATACCATCCTCATGGTCAAGATCGGCGGCGGTCCGATCAGCCGGGGTATCCACGGCGTGCACGTCGGCCCCGGCGTACATATTCGATACGCCTACTCCGACCAGAAACGCCAGGTCATCCCTTGGGTGGAGTACACCGACCGCCAGGGCCACGCGACTGCCTACAGCGCGGCCGATTCCAAAACGCCGCTGCCCGGAAACCTGCCCATCCGCGAAATGGACTGCGTCGACTGTCACAACCGGCCCACCCACAGTTTTCAACTGCCGGATCACGCGCTCGATGATGCCATGGCTTTAGGCGCCATTGCGCCAGCTCTGCCTTTCATCAAAAAGCAGGGTATGGCCGTTCTGCGGCAGCCGTACGCCAGCCGCTCCCAGGCCGCCGTCCGCATTCCCGCGGCCATGGACGCCTTCTATCGCCAGAACTATCCGGACACCTACCGGCAACAGCCGGAAGCCATCCGGCAAGCCTCCGCCGCCATTCTCCAGATCTACGACCGCAATGTGTTCCCGGCTATGAAAGTCATCTGGGGCACCTACCCCGATAACCTCGGCCACAACGATTTTCCAGGCTGCTTCCGCTGCCACGATGGAAACCATACCGCCGCCGGCGGCCGCGTCGTGACCCAGGATTGCGGCGCCTGCCACGATCTGCTGGCGGTCCAGGACCCGGCCCCCAAGGTGCTCGACTCTTTGGGTCTGGCCGCACCCTCTCGGTAGCTCCCAGAACACGTTCCGAAACCGGCCCCTTGACGAACGCCTCGCAATGAGTAAAATATGGATTCAGTGCATGAAGAGCCGTATATCTCGTTTAGGGGTTGATAAAAGCGAGAAATTTACGTAGTACAGCAGCACTCTTACTGCGAGATTTCGTGCTCAAACTGGGTGTTTCTGCCTGGATTTCCGGGTCGTTTCCCGCCAGGCATAGGCGACCGGCTGAGGCGTCTGGTTCTCCGGAGAAAATAAATGGACGTACATTCGCCGCTTTCCCGATACTCCAAAATCTTTTTGGTGCTTTTGCTGGTGGCCGGATCAGTCGCGTTGACCGGCTCGAACAAGCCGCCATACACTTTTCGCGACAAGGCCTTTTGGGCTGACAAGGCCCTTGTCGATTTCGTACGCCCCGGCCTGAATATTACCATCAACTCGGCCCAAATCAGCAGCAGCGGGGCCATCAGCGTGACCTATACGCTGACCGACCCCATGGGTTTGCCGCTGGATGAGGCCGGCGTGACCACCCCCGGCACCGTTTCGCCCACCTTCATCGCCGCCTACATTCCCACCGGTCAGGAGCAGTATGTAGCGCTGACTACGGCAACGGCGACCGGCGCGGCACTCGGGACCATCACCCGGCCGACTTTTGACGAGGAGTCCCCGACAACCCCTACGCCCACCCAGGTGGCCGGCCAGTATACGTACACTTTCAAAGCCACTGCGCCCGCCGGATTCGACCAGACCACCACCTACACGGTGGCCGTCGTCGCCAGCCGTGACCTCACCCAGTTCAACCTGGGCACCAACTACGCCGGAACCACTTTCAACTTCGTCCCCAACGGCGCCAAGGTGACCGTCACGCGCGACGTGATTCGTACCCAGAGTTGCAACCGCTGCCACGATCAGTTGGCCTTCCATGGCGGCCATGCTTTCGGCATGGAGATGTGCGTCATGTGCCATCAGCCCCAGAATGCCGATCCGGTCACCGGCAACAGCCTCGATTTGAAAGTCATGGCGCATAAGATCCATATGGGATCGCAACTGCCCAGCGTCATCGCGGGTACGCCTTACCAGATCACCGGCTATCGCAACTCCGTCAACGACTTTTCAACCGTCACCGACCCCGCCACCCCGCAGCGTTGCGAAGTTTGCCATGATCAGACCACCGGCGCGGCCCAGGCCAAGGTGTTCATGACTGAGCCCACCCGCGCGGCTTGCGGCGCCTGCCATGACGATGTGAACTTCGCTACCGGCGCCAACCACGCCGGCGGCTTCCAGACGGACGACAACCAGTGCGCCAACTGCCATATCCCCCAGGGCGAGACTCCTTTCGATGCCTCCATCCTGGGCGCGCACGTGGTCGCCACCGATACCGCTACCCTCTATCCGCCGAATCCCGATACCCTCATCGCCGGCATCAACGTGGCGATCAAGGGCGTGACCAATACCTCCGCCGGCCAGGCCCCTACCGTCACTTTCACGGTGCAGGACGATAAGGGCAACAACATTGCGCTCTCGAGCGTCTCCTCGATCTCGTTCACTTTGGCCGGTCCTACCACCGATTTCGGCTACACCAGTTTCGGCAGCGACACCGCCAGCACTCCGGGTTACGTGACGGAGAGTGCCACCAAAGCCAGTTGCGAATCCGACGGCACTTGTACCTATACCTTCACGCACGTCATCCCCGCGGCCGCCACCGGGACCTACTCCATCGGCGCCGAAGCGCGTCGGACCGAGACGGTTCTGGCGGGCACCAACGCCCAGCAGAGCGTCACCGAGGGAGCCGCCAATCCGGTAGTCAACTTCTCCGTGGATGGCTCCACCGTAGTCGCCCGCCGTACGGTGGTCGCGTTGGGCAATTGCAACCAGTGCCACGTGGCCCTTTCGCTGCACGGCGGTTTACGCAACCAGACCCAATACTGCGTGTTCTGTCACAATCCGTCCAACACCGATGCCTCGACCCGGGCTATGGCCACGGTCGCTTCGGATAAGTCGGCCCCGCCGCAGGGCATCAACTTCGCCTTGCTGGTGCATCGCATCCACGACGGCGTGAACGTGGTGCCGGCCGGCGGCAAGCCCTACATCGTCGTGGGCCACAACGGCAGCCACAACGACTTCTCCGACGTCCTGTTCCCGGCCATGAGCCCCACCGGGAGCGCCACTTACTTGCAGGACTGCCAGATCTGCCACACCCAGGTCAACAACGTCCATACCGAAGAGAACCTGCCCATCGGGCTCAACCCGGTGGTGGATCCGCAGGGATGGTATACTCCGGCTCAGGCTACCGCCTCAGCCTGCAGTGGATGCCATGTCTCCAAACCCGAAGCCGCTCATTTCCTCGCCAACACCGATTCGACCCTGGGCGAGAGCTGCAGCGTTTGCCATGCCTCGGGTGCTCAGTTCGACGTTGATGCAGTGCATGCGCAGTAACAGCGCTGCATTATTTCTCCTGCTTTGCTGGCCGGCGGGGGCCCAAACGGCTCCCGCCGCGCCGGCGGCTTCTACTGCCCCCACTGTTCCCACGTACGTCGGCTCCCAAACCTGCCAGCCCTGCCACGAGGACATCTACAACGCCATCCAGAAGAGTCCCCATGGGCAGGTGGACACCCAGAAGCATCGCTGGGAACACGAAGCCTGCGAATCCTGCCACGGACCCGGCAGCAAACACGCCGACTCCGCGGAAGCCTCCGCCATCGTCAATCCCGCTAAACTGACGGCCGCCCGGACCGATCGCATCTGTCTGAACTGCCACCTCAATCAGCCCACTCACATCGGACGCCCCGAAAGCGTGCACGCGCGCAACCAGGTCGCCTGTACCGCCTGCCATTCCGTCCATGGGCACGGACCCAACGGCTTGGTTCCGCGCAAAGCCGCGGCCGTAAACGAGCTCTGCGCCGGCTGCCACACCGCCGTGTGGGCCGAGTTCCAACGGCCCTTTAAACACCGCCTGCCCGAAGGCGCCATGTCCTGCGTCGACTGCCACAACCCGCACGGCAGCATCTTCCAGGCGAATTTCCAGTCCTACGCCGCTAATGAGCCGGCTTGCTTCAAATGCCACGGCAACCTGCGCGGACCTTTCACCTACGAGCATGCCCCCGTACGCCTGGAAGGCTGTGGCGCCTGCCACGAGCCCCACGGATCGGCGAACCCGCGCATGCTGGCCCGCGCCGAGGTCCGCTACCTATGCCTGGAATGCCACACCAACCGCCCCGCGGCGCCCGGCCCGATCAAGAATCCGCCCGCCCTCGGCGGCGTGCCTCCCGCCTTCCATAATCTGCTCAGCCCGCAGTTCCGGAACTGCACCGTGTGCCACCTCAAAGTCCACGGATCCTACGTAAGCCAGGAGTTGCTGAAATGAAAATAAAGCACTTATTGGCTTCGTTCGTAATTTTTCCCCTGCTCGCCCAGGAACCCGCCGCCAACCCGGCGCCCTCCACCGAGCCGGTCCTGACCGGTTCCATCGATCTCGGCTACCGCTTCACCAGCATCGGCGGCAGCAGCGACGTCTACAACAGCGTCGTCAATCTGCACGATGGACCCCGCCTGATCGGCCTCCAGTTCACTCTCACCGATCCGCACCACCGCCTGTTCGACCGTATCGACGTGCGCGCCGACAACTGGGGTGGCGATCCCTACAACAGCGTCCACCTGAACGCCACCAAGAAGAACATCTACGATTTCAACTTCGATTACCGTGATATCGCCTACTTCAACCTGCTGCCCTCCTTCGCCGATCCCATGCTTGGCAACGGTATCGTCCTGGACGAAGATTCTTATTTCACCCGCCGCCGCATGAGCGATTTTCAGTTGGACCTGTTCCCCGCCCATCGCATCGTTCCGTTTCTGGCTTACGGGCGCGACTCCGGCCAGGGCACCGGCATCACCAATTTCGTCTCCGACGTCAACGTCTATCCGGTCGCCGACAACATGTTCGATAAAACGGACAACTATCGCGGCGGCGTGCGCCTGGAGTTCAATCGCTGGCACGCCACCCTCGAGCAGGGCGGCACCACCTTGCGCGACGATCAGGATGCCTACGCTTCCGGGTTCAATGGCGGCAACGTCTACCAGCCGTACTTCGGCCAGATGCTCTATCTGACGGCTCTCTCGCAAGCCTACGGCGTAACCGGCGACAGTATCTATACCAAGGCCCTGTTCACCGCCAATCCCCTGCCCTGGGTGGACCTCTACGGGCAGTTCCTCTACAGCCAGCCGCAAACCAACGTCAACTACACCCAGTACGATAACGGCAGCCTCGTCCTGCTGCGCTCGCTGCTTTTTTATACCGGCGAGCAGGCCCTGGGCTATTCCGAAGCCAAGCAGCCGCATACCAGCGGCAACCTGGCCTTCGAACTGCGTCCCGTGAAGCGCGTGCGCGTGCGCGAGTCCTGGATGACCGATCGCCTGCACACCGCCGCCGCCGGCCTGCTGACCGATATGATTGTCCAGCCCGCCGCCGCTACGACTCCCTCCCTGCTCGCCAGTCTGCTGGCCGTCAACTACAACCAGGAGCAGGTGGAACTGCTGGTGGATGCCACCAGCAAGCTCACCCTGCGCGGCGGCTATCGCTATTCCTGGGGCGACGCCCAGGAACCCGCTCCCCTGTTGACCGGCGGCGGCCAGGAATCCAGCCAGCTTCGCCAGCAGGCCGGGCTGGCCGGCTTTCACTTCCGCCCCATCCAGAAGCTCACCCTCAATGCGGACTTCGAGGGCGCCGCCAGCGACCATGCCTACTTCCGCACGAGCCTCTACAATTACCAGCGCATGACCGCCCGCGCCCGCTACCAACTGGCGGCCAAGCTCTCGCTCCAGGCCGTCTTCTCGCTGCTCGACAATCAGAACCCCACGCCCGGCGTCAATTACGATTTTCTGAGCCGCCAGAATTCGCTCTCGGTCTCCTGGACGCCCTCCAAGCGGGTCACCGTCCTGGGCGAGTACACCCGCTCCACCCTGCGCTCCAACATCAACTATCTCGACCCGGAGTTCCTCTCGCCCGAGCAGTCGCTCTATCGCGACAACGCGCACAGCGCCAACGCCCTGATCGACGTGGCCCTGCCCGGCTACGCCAAGCTCACCCCGCGCCTGGCCTTCGGCGGATCTTTGTTCATCTCCACCGGCAGCCGCCCCACCACCTTCTATCAGCCGCTGGCCCGCCTGTCGGTGCCGATCCGCAAGAACCTTCTGTGGAAGTCCGAATACCGTTACTACGGCTACGGCGAGATTTTCTATAATTACGAGGGTTTCCGCGCCCACCTCCTGGAGACCGGATTTACGATTTCACACTAATAACTCTTGCATGTAAGTGAGTTATGCCTTACTCTAAGTCTGAGAGGCTTATGCGAACGGCAGCCGCGCTGATGACCGTCATCTTAGTCACTGTCGTCGTCCTCTGCCCCTCGGTCATCTGTGCCGTCCACGCGGCTTCTCAGCCGGATTCCTGCTGCCATAAGTCCCATCAGTCCCCCTGTCCCGCGAAGACTGCTCCCGATTGCCCGTATACCCTGCTCGAAAAGAGCCGGACCAACACCGGCCTGTCCCCCTGGACGTGGGCTGTTGCCGCCGTTTGGACGCCGCCGGCGGTCCCCGCCCTGGCGGCCGGCCGCGTGTCGCAGCCCCAGACACGCCTGGTGGATTCCGGCGGTTCCTTCCTGCGTAATTGCGTTCTCCTGGTCTAAACTGCGACTTAGTCTGCGCGCACTAAATAACTACCAAACTATCTGACGAAAGGAGAACTCTCATGAAGAGAATTACCATCGGTGTGCTTAGCCTGGCGGCCCTGCTGTTACTGGCACTGGCTCCCGCTATGGCTGTCACTGGCAGCGGCTGCTGCAACGGCCAGCAGTGCTGCGGTCACGCATGCTGCCATAACCGCAAGTAAGCGACACGGGGGCGGACCGGCGTCTGTCGCGGTCCGCCCTACGCCCCCGCTCCGGTGTACTAAGATGAAGGAACGTGCACCTGAACCTCCGGACGCCGGTCTCTCTCGCCCTGGATTCCATCCGCGCGCACAAGCTGCGCAGCTTCCTCACCCTGCTCGGCGTCATCATCGGCGTCGCCAGTGTCATCCTGGTGGGCGCCGCCATCGACGGCTTGGGCGTGTACGCCGAGAACATCACCGCCAAGGCCTTCGGCTCCGATAGCTACCTGGTCGCCCAGATCGCTGCCGTGGGACGTCTTACCAGCCGCCAGTTGGCCGACAAGATGCGCCGCAACAAGCGCATCCGCCCCGACGACGTGGCTTACCTCCGCGCCGTCACGGGCGATTCCATCATCTATAGTCCCTACGCGCAGCATACCGACGACGTGAAAGGCGAAGATCAGCTCTACGAGGGCGCCAGCATCCTGGGCGTATCCGCCACCCTCCCCGACATGCGCGACGTGCCCGTCGAAGACGGCCGCTTCTTCACCGAGACCGAGGAGGTCATGCGCAAACCCGTGGCCGTGATCGGCCAGGATATCCGCGATGCCCTGTTCCCCGGGCTCTCCCCCATCGGCCGCACCATCCGCGTCGCCGGTACCGAGTTCACCGTCGTCGGGCTGCTGGAAAAGCAAGGCTCCTCGTTCGGCCGCAGCCTGGACAATCCGGTCTACATTCCGGTGACGGTCTACTACGGCATGTACGGCAGCCAGCGCGGTACCGCCGTCTTCGGCAAGGCCCGGCCGAGCACCGGTCTCACCATGGATGCCGCGCTCGATGTCACCCGCACCGCGCTGCGCACCCACTTCCACGCCCAGCCGGGGCAGGACGATAACTTCGACACCCTCACCCCGGACTCGGTGCGCTCCTTCGTCGATAGCATCCTGGGCGTGATCGCCGCCGTGGTGGTGCCGGTCACCAGCATCTCCCTGGTGGTGGGCGGCATCGTCATCATGAATATCATGCTGGTGAGCGTTACCGAGCGTACCCGTGAAATCGGCATCCGCAAGAGCCTGGGTGCCCGCCAGTCCGACATCATGATGCAGTTTCTGATCGAGTCCGTGATCCTGTCGCTGGCCGGCGGCCTGGTGGGCCTCGTCTCCGGCGCCTTGGCCGCGTCCGCGCTGTCGGCGCTGTTCGGCGCCACCCTGAAGGTCAGCATCGGCTACGTGGCGCTGGCCATCTTCGTCTCCAGCGCCGTGGGCATCGTCTCGGGCTGGTATCCCGCGCGCAGGGCCGCGCGCCTCGATCCGGTGGCCGCGCTGCGGGCCGAATGAAACTGCCCGTACAGATCAGCGCGCGCCAGACGCTGGTCATGGCCCTGGGCGCCGTGTGGGCCCACAAGTTCCGCTCCGGCCTCACCATCCTGGGTATCGTGATTGGCATCACCACCGTGGTGACCGTGGCCTCCCTCCTCACCGGCCTGCGCCAGGGCATCGTGGACTTCTTCCAGGAGTTCGGTCCCGACAACATCTTCATCGCCCGCGTCAGCGGCGATCCCAGCGGCCAGCAGGCGCGTCCCAAGGAACGCAAACGCAAACCCCTGCGCCCGGAATACGCCGACTATCTCCGAAGCGTGGTGCGCTCCACCGCGGACGTCGGCGTCAGCCTGTACATCATCCCGCAGGGCGGCAACGTGCTCTCCGTCAAGGTGCCGGGCTACGAGTCCGACAACCTGTTCGTGGCCGGCGCCAGCCGCAACCTCTACGACATTTCGCCGCGCGATGTCCAGCAGGGGCGGCTCTTCACCCGCGAGGAGGAGCTCCGCGGCCAGCGCGTCTGCCTGGTCGGTTCCGCCCTGGGCGAGGCGCTCTTTCCGGCCGGCAACGGCGTCGGACGCAGCATCTGGCTGGATGGCGGTGAATTCACCGTGGTCGGCATCTTCGCCCCCGCCAAGGGCGGCTTCTTCGGCGAGAACGGCCTGGACCGCCAGATCGTCATACCCCTGGCCACTGCCCGCATTCGCTATCCCCAGGCCGACAACTTCTTTCTCACCGCGCAGGCCCGCCACGGCCAGCGCGAAGAGGCCATCGAAGAGATCCGCGCCGCGCTGCGCAAACTGCGCCATACCCCGCGCAAAGAGGAAGACGATTTCACCATCTCCACCGCCGATTCCATCATCGAGAACTTCGACAAGATCACCGGCATGATCGTGCTCATTTCCATGGCCATCTCCGCCCTGGGCTTGCTGGTGGGCGGGATCGGCGTCATGAACATCATGCTGGTAAGCGTGACCGAGCGCACCCGCGAAATCGGCGTGCGCAAAGCCATCGGCGCCCGCCGCCGCGATATCGTCCTCCAGTTCCTCAGCGAGGCCGTGGCCCTCACCGGCGCCGGCGGCATGATCGGCATCGTCTTCTCCATTGTGGTGACGCTCCTGATCGGCGCCATCTTCCCCAGCCTGCGCTGCAAGGTCCCCAGTTGGGCCGTAGCCACCGCTTTCAGCGTGTCGGTCGTGGTGGGCCTCTTCTTCGGCGTCTGGCCGGCCGTCACCGCCGCCCGCCTGGACCCGGTGGAAGCCCTCCGCTACGAATGAGTCATGGCGCTGTGAGGCACCACAACAACGCATGAAAATGGGCTCCAGTGGGATGTAGTCTGGAATCAGCTGCCAGACGGAGAGGCCGATTTATTCTGGTGCGGTTGAGCCCGTG
>Ga0335085_10000626_pt1 | contig 94465 bp, 83 predicted proteins | sample Lox_Sample_45_FD_206712 | JGI IMG/M metagenome (GOLD analysis project Ga0335085, IMG submission 206712) | Soil microbial communities from Loxahatchee National Wildlife Refuge, Florida, United States - Lox_Sample_4.5 | ecosystem: Environmental > Terrestrial > Soil > Wetlands | place: USA...
TCTTGTGGTATGCGATTCTCATCGTGGCGAACATTGTTTTCTTCTGCGTCATCGGGTTACCGACGTGGCTGTTGCTCCGCCTTGCGCTGCGCCGACGCGGCCTAATCTGATGATTGGCGTAACATCGCCATTACACTCAGAATCCCCCAATCGACGCCACCGGAGCACGTCGCGCGCCAGCAAAAAGCGCTGGCACGCGCCGTGCAGCCTCCCCGGACGCAGCGCCGCCCGCCTCAGCCCCAGTGGTGATGGAGTCCTTGAGAGACGCGGTGACGCCCATCCCCGCGCGCGCGTCAGGCCCAGGTCCGCGACACGCCCACGCGCGCGCTAGGGGCGGCGATTTATTTCACGTCCGGGCCGCGATCGGCGCGGCACGTTGCGCGCCAGGCGCTCTCCTCACAAGGGGATGCCCCACTTCTCGCCGCAGTTGCGAGAAGTGGGAATGCAAAGCTGTCCGCAGCGCCCGTCACGCAACATGCACGAGCCGTCGCGAATTGCAGCTGCGCCTCAGCGAGCATCCATCTAGCAGCCGCTCCAAGCCGGTGCCTCGTTGCTCTCACCACAAGCGGCAATTCAGAAGGGACGGCGCACGCACGCTCCACGCCCCGGGTGTCCAGGGCGGGGCATTCCGCGTGCGAATTAAACCGGGAGAGGGTGAAGGTTGGGAAAGGGTTGACTCACGGCCGGACACCACTACAATTCTGGACACCAAATTCGCAGACGCCTTTCGCTGGCCAGAGAGGACCGAAACATGAAAAGATTGAATGCAGCGATTTTCCTGCTCACGGTATGCCCATGGGCACTATCCCAAGAGCCGACTGACGCTCACCAACACACCACACCACCGCCAGGTGCCCGCTTCGAAATCGTCCAATCAGAGCTTGCCGCTAGGTGGACATTCAGGCTCGACCGATTCACTGGGCGAGTGTCTCAACTGGTGTCCACATCTGCCGATGAGGACACGTGGCAAGCAATGCCAGTCATCGAACTCCCACCGATCAGCTCAACGCCCCACGAAGAATTTCAGATTTTCACTTCCGGCTTGGCCGCAAAGCATACTTTCCTCATCGACGTGGATACGGGAAAAACGTGGGTGGTGGTGACGTCGACGACTACCGACAAAGACGGCCATCAAGAACAGATTGATTTGTGGCAGCCTTTCGCAAACTGAAATCTGCTCAGAATGAAACCGGGAGAGGTGCATTGGTCGGGGAAGAGTTGACTCAGGAGTTCAGCAAACCAGCGACGTTGATCGGCATTCGGGCGTTTGACAACTCTTGCGCCAGCTGCGTGCGCCAAGCGCCCTTCCCATCGAGCTCTATGTACAGCACCGGATAGTCGGAGGGAATCTCGACACCTGGAACGTAGAGCGCACACACTCGGCTTCGCTTCAGCTTCCCAAGGAAATAGCCCAGTTCCAAGACGACGTTCTGTCGTGCCCGTGGCCTGAAATCGGAGGAGCTATCCCTCTCTGCACCGACGTCGTCGGGTGTCAACAGAACAACCGCAAATCCGACCTCAGAGTGGGCCTCGATCTTCTCGATGACAGTTTGCCCCTCGTTCGCCTTCTCATGCAGAATGACCGCTTCAAGGCCGAGTCGCTCGAGAAAACGAGCGACCGTCTCCTTCGTGCCATGGTCGTGTCCATGCACCACGAACACCTTCTTTGACATCGGTACACCCACGCGCGCGGCCGGGGCCAGCATTCCCATCGCCTGATCCGATTCGGCCCGCGAAGCAACGATACCCTCAAGGTGCCCCGTTACTTTTTCCCTGGCTGCCTCCCATGAAGAAGGGTCCGATTTCGTGAGCTCCCTAAAATGATCCGCTGATTCTTTGCTGAGAGCCATACCAAGGAAGGCGTGAACCCGATTGACCCACGACAGCCACTGAGACCAGTTCTGCGACTTCCAGCCCAGATCCATTAGGTGCTCGATCTTTTCCGCGACTACGTCCACCCTGACTCCATTTCGGACGGGTCGGAGGATAGCACATCCCAAACCCGTTGGACGTCGTGGGCGGTGCGGCCACTCCGCTCCTCGCGCCGCCAGAAGCCGAGAGCCGGACGCCGGCAGCGAACCCCGCGGCGCTCCGGTGCTCGGGACCGCCCCGCCCCGGCAGCCGCGCGGCAAACCCCGCCGCACGGCCAGAGATCAAACCCGAGCCCTTCGCCACTGGACACAACCCGCGCCCAGCGCTAAACTCGCCCCAGTTTCAATTCGGGAGAACGCAAAGGCCAGCGCGTCTCCAGTGTCCATTCTTTAAACTGGACACCCCTCCAAGATCCTGCTACAACGGCCATACCAGCGAAACCCCGAGCCGCCGCAAAGGAGCTACCTTGACACCATGCGCCGCGTCCGGCATTCTATTTCACTTGGGGAAGAGTCCCGTTTTCTATCTGATATGTGGTCTCGATCGAAACCGTAGGCTCAATGGGAATACCTCCCCGGGTTCAAACCTGAGGCCGAAGAACTGCCTGAAGTCGATCCAAACCCCGCGGTGACATAACAACAATGGGGCGCTGTGGCGCGGGCAGGTAGTGGTACACATGCGTTCGAGCGTCATTGATATGCCTTTATCTTTCGTTCTACAAAACGTTGGCGGAGGATTGGGTGGCATGGTTCTGTTTCTGCCGCTCGTTCTCCTGATCTTCTACATGTTCTATTCCCAGCAGCGGCGCCAGAAAAAGTGGCAAGGCATGCTGGATCAACTGAAAACCGGGGACAAGGTCACGACAAGCGGCGGCCTGCGAGGCACAATCATGGCGCTCAAGGACGACTCGCTCCATCTTCGCGTTCCGCCCAACAATCTGGTGGTAGAAGTGACCAAGGCCTCAGTCACGCACGTGAGCACGACGGAAGAAGAACCGAAAAAATAGTCGCGAGCCGCGAGTCCTGAGTCGCGAGCAACGCGTTACGTGCCCGAGATTCTCAGGACTAACGACTCGGGACTCGGGACTGGTTTTTTTATGAATAAGAATCTTCTCTGGAAGCTAGTAGCGATCTCTGCCTTCATGCTTTTTTGTCTGTATGGCATCTTCGGCATTCCGAAGAGGTTCACCCTCGACGGGCTGGCCGACGCGCTTCTCGATCATATCCATCTGGGTCTTGATCTTAAGGGCGGTACGCACCTGATTCTGCAGGTGCACGTCAACGATGCCATCAATGTTGACGCCCAGAACGCCATCGAGGTGCTGAAGGATCAGTTTCGCAGCCACAAGATCCAGTACACCGACATCGTCCAGCCAGAACCGCAAAACAATCCGGACCACATCGTACTGAAGGGCGTTTCGTCGGATGCGCGCAGTGACCTGCGCCAGATCGTGCAGGACCGCCTGCCGGAATACGACCTCAGCAGCGGAGCCGAGAATACATGGACGTTGGCAATGAAGCCCTCAAATCTCACGGACCTCAAGAACCGTGCGGTTACGCAGGCGATCGAGACCATTCGCAACCGTATTGATTCTCTTGGCGTCAGCGAGCCCACAATTCAGGAACATGGTCTGGGTCAATACCAGATACTTGTACAACTTCCGGGTGTCGACGATCCAGGTCGGGTGAAAGAGATCATGCAGAACACCGCCATGCTCGAGATCAAGCAGGTAATCGGCGGGCCATATCCGAGTCAGGCGGCGGCATTGCAGGCGAATAACGGGCTCATACCCGCCGACCAGTTGCTCCTTCAGGGGAATACACTGGGGGGACGCGCCGAGGGCGAGCAGTGGTTCCTGGTGTCACGTGTCTCTGCGATCAGCGGCAAGGACTTGCGCCATGCCGATCCGACCACCGATCAGAATGGTCAACCCGATGTGAACTTCCAGTTGACGAGCGAAGGCGGCCAGCGTTTCTTCAGCTTCACCTCCGCTCACGTGAAGGATAGCCTTGGAGTTGTACTCGACGGGAAAGTGCGCGAGGTTGCGACCATCGACGAGCCCATCCGCGATCAGGTTCAGATCCGCGGCCATATGGATGCCCAGGCGGCGAAAGATCTGGCGATGATTCTGAATTCAGGCGCGCTGCCGGCTAGTATTTCGTACCTGAACGAAGAAGTGGTAGGAGCCTCTCTGGGAGCGGATTCCATCCGCGCAGGTGTTCGTGCTGCGGTTATCGGCATGGTCGCTGTACTAATCTTCATGCTGGTCTACTACCGCGGCGCCGGTGTCAATGCAGATGTGGCTCTGATTTTCAACCTGATCATTCTGCTCGGATTCCTCGGGTGGTCGACGATCGCTGGCGTGAATGTTGCTCTAACGTTGCCCGGGATCGCCGGGGTCATTCTGACCGTCGGCATGGGAGTCGATTCGAATGTGCTGATTTTTGAGCGTATCCGTGAGGAATTGCGGAATGGCAAGACACCGCCATCAGCAGTAGATCAGGGATTCAGCCACGCCTGGATTACGATTGTTGATACGCACGTGACTACGATCGTTTCGGCAGCGATTTTGTTCATCTTCGGTACCGGACCGGTGAAAGGGTTCGCGACGACGCTGACGTTCGGCTTACTTGCAAACCTATTCACGGCAGTCTTCGTTTCGCGCGTCATTTTCGATTGGGTCCTGAGCCGCAAACAGCGCGGAGATGCGCTGAGCATTTAGGAGATTTGGTAATTGGGAAATTGAGTAATTTGGCAATCTGAAGACTTTTGAGGTGTTTGGGAGCTCTTTTAAATTGCACAATTACAAAATTACTCAGTTGAGATAAGGGGCTAGAACCGGTGGAGTTTTTTCATAACGTCAACATCGATTTTCTCGGGAAGAAGTGGTACTTTCTTGCCTTTTCGCTGATCTTTAGCGTGGCCGGCGTGCTTTCCATGCTCTTTTGGCACGGAATTCCGTGGGGTGTCGATTTTCGCGGTGGGACTTTGGTTTATGTGAGATTCTCGCACACGCCAGATCTAAAAACCGTGCGCGCAGACATGGATCGTGCCGGCCTAAAGGACCCGAAGATTCAGCGCTATGGTGTCGCCTCCAACAACGAGGTTCTGATCGACTTGGGTCTTAGCGAAACCAGTGAGCAGTCTCTCGAGCAAGGCAAGAACAAGATCATCAACGCGCTAGAGAAGAATGCTCCTGCCGGTAAGCAGGACCTGAACAATGCCGCCGTGCTGACCATCAAGACTTACTTGATGGACAAGGATCCGATGCACTTAGGCACCGATGCCGACCCAAAGTATGCGGCTCAGGCGCAGGCTATCGCCGATTTCCGGGACAAAGTGCATGGTGGCGTTCTGAGCTCATTGGATCAGCTCAAAGGCGCGCCCGGGGTCGATCCGGCCGCTGCCTCTTCCATTTCCGACGCTTTTTATGTCTCGGATTTTCATGTCCAAAACGTCGCAATCGTTGGCCCTCAAGTCGGGAGCCAGTTGCGTACCCAAGCCGGGCTTGCCACCCTCTACTCCTTGATCGGGATGTTGGTCTATCTTGGCTTCCGATTCGAGTGGATCTATGGCGTTGCTGCGGTGATCACCGTATTCCACGATACATTGATTACAGTAGGCGCGTTTTCTCTGCTGGCACCGAGAGTCGACATTTCCCTGACCGTCATTGCCGCAATTCTGACCCTGATTGGTTACTCTAATAACGACACGATCGTGGTATTTGACCGCATCCGCGAAAACATTAAACTCATGCGGCGGGAAAAGCTGTCGGAGATCGTCAACCGCAGCATTAATCAGACTCTTAGCAGAACCATCTTGACAGCGGGCCTAACCTTCCTTACTGTACTTGCTCTCTTCTTGTTTGGCGGCGAGGTGTTACGTGGATTTAGCCTTGCGCTGGTAATTGGCATCCTAATCGGAACGTATTCTTCGATTGCCATTGCTGCCCCGATCTTGGTTGCGTATCAGGATTGGCGAGTCGAGAAGGGCAAGCGACCGGTCGGTATGCCTGTAGGCAAGCAGGTCAGCAAAGTTAGGTAAGAAACCCGATAGAAATCACGGAATCATTGGTTTACGCCTTCTTAAATGCGCGTTAGAAGGTTTGCTTCGGCGCCACGTCGGATCCAAAGGACCCCTTGGCGCGCAATAAGATTCTGGGAGCAAAGGAGAAGTAGTCGGTGTCTAAGTATCCGTAGGGGTCTGAACGTTTGGGGAGAATCACATGTTTGAAGACAGCCTTATCGAGTCAGGCGGCAAGCTAAAGACGAAGCGGGGATGGACGTCCATTATTTCGTTCGCCTTGCAGTTCATGATCATCGGAGTGATGGTGCTGATTCCGTTGATCTTCACAGAGGCTCTGCCGAAGACGGTCACTCTCGGCTTCCTGGTGGCACCTCCACCGCCACCGCCACCTCCACCGCCGGCCGCAGCCCCGGTGAAGGTCGTAAAAGTTATCCAGACAGATATCGTCAATGGTCAGCTGCGCACGCCCACCAAGATTCCTAAAAAAGTCGAAATGATCAAAGAAGAGGAAGCTCCTCCGCCGGTCATGGCCTCGGCTGGAGTGGTCGGCGGCGTCCCGGGTGGCGTCCCCGGCGGCTCGATGGGCGGCGTTATCGGCAGCGTGTTGAGCTCGACTCCCGTTGCCGTTCCGAAAATTGCAACTCCGCAGCGCGTGCGTGTGTCTGCTGGTGTAACGGCAGGTCTGTTGGTGAAGCGCGTTCAGCCGTCGTATCCGCCGCTTGCCCGTCAAGCACGCATTCAAGGCACCGTGGTTCTGCAGGCGCAAATCAGCAAGACTGGAGACATCGAGAACTTGCAGTTGATCAGCGGTCACCCGATGCTCGCGCCAGCTGCGATCGAAGCGGTGAAGCAGTGGAAGTACCGACCGTATCTACTGAACGGCGAGCCGGTGGAAGTCGAAACGCAGGTCCAAGTGAACTTTACGCTGGCCGGGGGCTAGATTCCCGGTATTGTTCTCTCGAGTCGCGAGAGTACGAATATTTTGCCCTCCCCGTCCCTTCTAAGACCAGTGACGGGCAGGGCTCTTCAGTGGGCTTCGGCAGCATTCTCTTGTGCTGTGAGGCTTTACTGGTGTGGCAGAAGCCGCACGCCCGCGGGCAGTTCGAATCCCAGCCAGCGGTTAGCACCGTAAGTGCATCAAAGGTTCCTAGTTACGAAGCAGTAAAGAGTTCCGAGGAGGAAAAGCAAACTCATGTTCGCACTTCACGTAGCAGGCATTCTCAATCACGTACCTGCCGCAGCCACCTGGATCGTCCAGGAAGGCGGCGGTGCCATGGCGACCGATCCGTTGGGTCTGTGGAAGGCAATGGGATGGGTTGCGCGAACCGTCGTGATCATCCTGTTCATCATGTCAGGTTGGTCGATCGGTGTGATGATTGACCGCTGGCTGGCATACAGCGCGGCTCGCAAACAGTCACGTGCTTTTGCTCCCGCGGTTGCAGGAGCTCTCCGCGATGGCCGCATCGACGAAGCTATCAAGGTTGCCGAGCGCAACAAGAAGAGCCACCTGGCGAAGGTTGTTACTGCTGGCCTGATGGAATTCAAGGCCCACCAGGATAGCCCTGGTGCCATCCCCGGGGAGACTATTGAAGCCTCCAAGCGCGCTCTCGAGCGCACGGAAGCCATTGTCCACGCTGAGTTGAAGCGCGGACTGGGCGGCTTGGCCACGATCGGTTCGACTGCCCCCTTCGTGGGACTGTTCGGAACTGTGATGGGCATTCTGAACGCCTTCATCGGCATCAACAACTCAAAGGCCACCGGTCTGGCCGCCGTCGCCGGCGGTATCGCGGAAGCCCTGGTAACGACCGCCATCGGGCTGCTCGTCGCCATCCCGGCCGTTATGATGTTCAACTACCTGACTGGTCGCGTGGAAGCATTTGACGTCGAGATGGACAACTCGTCCTCCGAATTGATCGACTACTTCCTCAAGAAGCGCGGCGACGTCAGGCGGTAAGGCCCGCCAGTAAGGCCGCGGGTTCGATTCGCATGAGTTGCTTGTCCGGCGCTGGAACCTTCCAGCGCCGGCCTTCTCGACTTAGAGGCGGATCAGCAACCACGGCTGCGGAAGGACGGGAGACTAACCTATGGCATTAGCAAAGAGAGACGAAGGATCGAAGGTCAGCTCAGAGATCAACGTCACACCCATGGTGGACGTGATGCTCGTGCTGCTGATCATCTTCATGGTGGTCACGCCCATGTTGCAGAAAGGTATCAGCGTGGACATGGCCAAAGTGAATAACCCGGAGCAGATGCCCGACGCTGATAAGGAAGACGCGCTACTGGTCTCTATCACACGCGATGGCAAGGTCTACTTCGGCAGCGAACAGATCACGGTCGACAACCTGACAACGAAGGTCAAAGATCGCCTCGCGAACAAGCCCGATAAGCGCGTTTACGTGAAGGCTGATATGCGCGCCCGCTTTGGGAGCGTAGTTCAGGTGGTGGATTCAGTGCGCGCAGCCGGTGTGGACGATCTCGGTCTGCTGACAGATCAACGAAAGACATCTCCAACCACCCCGCCTCCTGCTGGCACAACAGGGCAAGGCCAGGCAGGGCAATAGAGGAGAGCTATTATGGGAATGAATGTTGGCACGCACGGTGGACAGAGCGCGAACATCAACGTAACGCCCCTCATCGACGTGCTTCTCGTGCTTCTGATCATCTTTATGGTGATCTCTCCGGTGACGCCGAAAGGCTTGGATGCGCTGGTTCCTCAGCCGCCACCGCCGAATGCACCCAAGAACACCACGCCGGACCGTACCGTGGTCGTACAGTTAATTGATCGCGGCGCAGGCCAGGAACCGGGTGTCAAGATCAACAACGAAGATGCGACTTGGGACAATCTTCAAGGTCGGCTCACCGACATCTACAAACAACGCGCGGAGAAGGTGATGTTCGTGAAGGGAGACGATTCGATTCCTTTCGTCAACGTCGCCAATGTGATTGACATTGCCCATGCCTCCGGTGTGGACAAAGTTGGTCTGATCACCGCAAAAATAGAAGCGGGCGGCTAGACTGTCCGTCGGGAATGGCCTGGAGTTGTGCAATTCTTCACTCGGCCCGCGGCACGGAGGCGTTCCAGCTTCCGTGCCGGCAAGGGTTCGCTTGTCAAACTGTCGTCTCTGGGCCTAGGATGCTGTGGCGAGGGAGACTTATACCGCAATGAATAAAACTCTTAGACTGCTGACGCTTGGCGCAGTGGTGCTGGCGCTCTTCTCCTCTGTGGGATGCGACAAGCTCAAGGCCCGCGATCAGCTCAACAAGGGCGTCAAGGCCTACAAAGACAATCACTACGAGCAGGCAATCGATCACTTCCAGCAGGCGGTGCAGCTGGATCCTGCACTGATCAATGCGCGCATGTATCTGGCGACTGCATTCGTATCGCAATATATTCCGGGCGTCGATTCTCCTGACAATTTGCGAACTGCGCAGCAGGCGATCGACGAGTACACAAAAGTCATCGACATGAACCCGACGCGCGATCAGAAGGTCAATAGCGCCAAGGGAATCGCTTACCTCTACCTGAACGAGAAGAAGTGGGATGACGCCAAAAAGTACTACCGTATGGCGTCTGATCTTGATCCTAACGATCCTGAGCCCTATTACTCGGTCGGCGTTATCGATTGGACAGCGTGCTACCAGCCGCGCATGGAAGAACGTGCCAAGCTGGGTATGAAGCCCGAGGAGCATTTAAGCGCGAAAAACAAAGACCAGAAAAAGGCCTGCGAAGACCTTAAAGCCAAGAACGGACCCGCGATTCAGGAAGGCATTGACAGCCTGAACAAGGCAATTCAGCTTCGCCCCGACTACGATGACGCAATGGCCTACATGAACCTCATGTACCGCGAACGCGCCGATGTGGAATGCGATGATGAGGCAGCCCGTGCGGAAGATCTGAAGACGGCTGATCACTGGGTCGACGAGACTCTCCGGGTCAAGAAGGCGAAAGCCGAAAAGGCGGCACAGAGCCAGGGTGGAGGCATCACCATGGATCAGAGCAAGTAGCTTCCAAATCCCGCTAACCATCAAGCCTTCCACACTTCGGTGGAAGGCTTTTTCATTCGTGGCTACTTGTTATAAAGGCGGACTTCCACCTTTGCGAATTGCCACTTCTGCATATGGGAATACATCCGAGGCAAGACTTCCGACAGCATCATGGTCGTGGCATCTGGCTTCTCTGGAGTTCCATTGTTCATTAGCATGACCCAAACACTCGAGTAGCGTGGCAGTTCTTTGCGGAGGAGCTCCGGACTGGGTTTGCCGGTGAAGTCGCGATAATTGAGTCCTGTCCCATCGTCGGGAAATAAGATCTCCGGTCCAAAATGTCCATCGAATTGCGGACTGGCAGTGTTCCGTCCGGATCGCAATGAGCGCACGTATTCATATGGGATCCGCGTTTCAGCGATGTGAAATACCACAGCATCGTTGGGCCGCGCGTGGTCAAGAATGAAACCTGATGCGGCGATCGATGCGTCGCGCTCGTTATCGAAATCGTGAGAATAGACAAACGGAACGGATCGCGCGGAGAGTAGAAGAAGTGCGCCTGCGACAATGCCGCTGAGCCAAATTGGGCGGATAGTTCCGATTCCTGCAGCAGTCAAAATCATCAGCGCAGGGATGCAGAAGATCATGTACCGCGGCAAGAAAACCGGTCGTGCGAACGAAAGCAGCACCGTCAGAAGCACGGGAAAGATCAGCCAGATCGAAAGAAACTGGACACGCCATTCAGTCCAGGTCTGTGCGTGTCTGAACAGGCTGCGGCCGACCGCAAACACCGCCAAAGCACATCCCGCCAAATAAAGGATCGGCCAGGCATTGGTACAGTCTCCGGAGAATTGCGCAAGATCCGAGATCCCTGGACGCTTGATCCACTTGATGGGTCCCGCTCCGGTCTTCGCCACAAAAATCAGAACAGGGGCAACGCCTGCTGCGATGATCCGCCAGTTCTTGCGCATGTCTTTGGCATTGACCATCCACAATTCGTCTGCCGGTTCTGCCTTGTCGAAATTCGTCGCATCGCCGACGCATAGCAGCGCCAGCCACTGAGCAACAATCAACAGAAGTGCATAGAAATGCGCATAGACGGCCAATATGGACGTCAGGAGATACGCTCTGTGCTTTGCGTCGGTTGGATTCTGGAGAAAAGCAACGAGAAACGCGGATGAAAGCGTGCCCAACAAAGCAAAAAGCGCATAACTCCGCGCCTCCTGCGCGTAACGAATGTGGTATGCGCTGACCGAGAACAGGGCAGTCGAAATCAGTGCAGTTCGACGGTCAAAAAGCAAACTTGCGAGCCAGTAAACGACCGGGATTGTTGCTGCCGCGATTGCGGCAGACAAGCTTCGGATAAAGAATGGACTCTGCCCGAGGTACAGCCACAGGCGCAACAAAATGTAATACAGTGACATATTCGCTTCGCGCCACCAGAGCAAGTGAAGGAAATTTGGCCAGGTGACACGAGCAATTTCCACGCTAAAGGCTTCGTCGAACCAAAAGGGCTTGCAGGTCAGACAGATTAGCCTTAGACCAAGCCCCACAAGCGACACAAATGCGAGACCGATCCACCGCCGCGTTCCGAGCGGCTCCGTCTGTAGGGAATTCGTAACACGTTTAGAGTCATTCGAGATCGGCATGCTCGGCGCAAATGCTCACCGATCATACTATGCGGAACCCTGCCTTCCGGTCGCCCCAGGCGCGACATCGAGTTCCGATCCTGCATCTCCATTAGAATATCCGTTTAGCCGTCGAACGATTTTTCTGGGTCACAAATATGTTCAAAAAGATTCTTATCGCGAACCGCGGAGAAATTGCCGTCAGAGTAATCCGCGCCTGCCATGAGATGGGAATTGCCGCCGTGGCCGTGTATTCTGACGTCGACCGCGCCTCGCTACACGTGCGCAAGGCCGATGAAGCCTATCCCATCGGTCCTGCGGCGGCAACCCACTCTTACCTGAACATTGAGAAAATTCTGGATGTGGCGAGGCGTTCTGGCGCCGATGCCATCCATCCCGGCTACGGCTTCCTTTCGGAGAATGCAAAATTTGCACAAGCCTGCACCGATGGAGGTGTGAAATTTATCGGGCCAACCCCTGCCGCCATGGATGCGATGGGCTCGAAAACGCGAGCCCGTCAGGCGATGGAAAAAGCCGGAGTTCCATTCGTGCCCGGTACCTCTCGGGGACTCGAATCAGTCGATCAGGCGATGGAAGTTGCCGAGCGTATTGGCTACCCAGTGATGCTTAAGGCTGCGGCCGGCGGCGGCGGGAAAGGGATGCGCCTGGTTCAGGCGTCGGCTGATCTAAAGTCGGCTCTCGAGGGAGCCCGCAGTGAGGCGGAGCGTGCTTTCGGTGACGGAGAAGTTTATATCGAAAAAGCCATCATAAACCCGCGCCATATTGAGATTCAGGTGCTGGCGGATGAGCATGGCAACACCGTTTATCTGGGCGAGCGCGAGTGTTCCCTGCAGCGCCGCCACCAGAAAGTTGTCGAAGAGGCTCCGTCTCCTGTGGTGGATCCTAAGATGCGGCACAAAATGGGCGAAGTGGCTGTTCGCGTGGCGCAGACTGCAGGATATACGAACGCGGGCACCGTGGAGTTTCTCGTCGATCAGCAGAAGAACTTCTACTTTCTCGAGATGAACACGCGTCTCCAAGTGGAGCACCCTGTGACCGAACTGGTTACCGGGCTGGACTTGGTTCATCTGCAGATTCGAATTGCAAATGGCGATCCGCTACCCTTTACGCAAAAAGACGTCACGATCCGCGGTCATGCCATTGAATGTCGTATTTATGCCGAAGACCCAGACAACAACTACTTTCCAAGCCCGGGCAAGATCACACTGCTCTTATTGCCATCCGGCCCGGGAGTTCGCCGCGACAGCGGTATGTACGAGGGTTGGACCGTCCCTATGGACTACGACCCGCTTCTCGCGAAACTTATCGGCTACGGCACCGATCGCGAAATGGCAATCTCGCGTTTAACGCGCGCGCTGAACGAATACTTCGTGGGTGGCATTAAGACGAACATTTCGCTGTTTCGCAGAATCCTTCACCATCCCGATTTCCACGCAGGGAAGATCGACACAGGTTTCTTGGACCGGATGCTGAAGCAACGGGAAACGAGCGCGGACCCGGAAGCTGACGTTCAGGCCACCGAAGCTGCAGTCATCGCTGCTGGAATGTTCACCGCCCTAGGCGCGAGTGCCGCTGGTCCAAGCGAACGCGCTGCGACGGATGGCGCGCAGCCGAAGCTCACTCCTGAGTCAAACTGGAAGAAAACGGCGCGTCGGGAAGCACTGCGATGAACGGTGTTGTGAGAAAAGGTGTAGGCTCCAAGAAATGGCAATCGGCTACTGAGTACAGTTGCTCATGACTTACGAAGTCAGCATCGACGGCGAAAACTATCGTCTCGATCTCGCTCAAACCGAGGGTCACTGGTCGTGTCGTCTTGACGGCCGCGAGATCGAAGTTGACGCCGTCCTGGCACGGCCGAATGTGCTCTCGCTACGAATCGGCAATAACGCTTATGAAGTGAAATGCGAGCGCGTCGCGAATGATGTCCACATTTGGGTAGGAAGCCGGCGGTTTGCTCCGGAAGTGCGCGATCCACGCTCGTTACGCAGTCGCAGCCGCGTGATAGACGAGCACGGTCCTCGAAAACTGACGGCTCCTATGCCTGGCAAGGTTGTACGAATAATTTTAGCGCAGGGGAGTGACGTAGAGGCTGGCGCAGGCGTGTTGGTTGTAGAGGCGATGAAGATGCAGAACGAGGTGAAATCCCCAAAGAAAGGAACGATTCAGAAAATCCTCGTCACAGAAGGCGCCGCCGTTAACGCAGGAGACGTTTTGGCAATCGTCGAATAACTTTAATGCAACGCAATCTATCCGACCCTACTTCTCGATTCCGTTGTTATCCAAGACCTTCTTGGCGTAGTAGTTCTCAACCTTCGCGGAATCGCGCAAAACCTCGTAATACGCAGCTTTTAACAATTGTTCGCGGCGGTCGTGAAGTTGCGAACGGATCGCTTGTTGTACTCGCGGATCAGAGAGCTCGCGCTGTCCCGCAGGTTCCTTGGCGACGAGCTTCACAATACGAAACCCAACAGCCTGCCTCGTGGCAGGATTGACTACACCAATGATCGAGCTGTACTGCCCCGGCTTCAGCTTCATAACCGCATCTCGCGTTGCGGGATCTGTGCCCCGAAGTCCGGATTCTGGTACTGTCCCCAAGTCACCACCATTGCCTGACGTTTCCGGGTCCTCAGAGTACTTCATCGCCAAGGTTGCGAAGTCGTCACCACTATCGAGGCGGTTGGAAATCATCTGAATCTTTTTACGGGCATCGGCGTCGTTTTGCGCCTTGTCATTCTGGTTACGCGCCTGCGGGTTCGGTGTTGGAGTCACCATAATCTGCGCGAGATGATACATCGGCTCAATGAGATTGAACTCGCCCTTGTGCGCGTTGTAGTAGTCGGTAATGTCCTGATCGGTAACGTTGATCTTGGAAGAAACTTCCTTATTGATCACCTTGTCAACCGTGATTGAGCGGCGAATATCGCGCTTAAAGTCAGCCTCGGTAATCTTTTTTTCCTGAAGTCTCTTCTGAAACTCTTCCTGGGAAAATGGAGCTTTGGCCTCGTTGTATTTGCGCTCTACCTCGTCGTCTGTGGCCAGTAATCCCAATTTTTCGGCGCGCCGCATCAGAATTTCGTCATCGATCATCTGGTGCAGAATGTTGAGCCGGAGAGCAGTCGCTTGCTCACCCGTAGGTGCCTGTTGAGCGGACGCTACATTGTTGTCGTAGTACTTGTCGACGTCCGAGCGGAAAATCTTCCGGCCATCCACCGTGGCCATCACATCGCCGCCCGGTTTAGAGTTGCACCCGGAGAGTGCCGCGAAAAGAAGGAGCATCAGCAGCGCGGCCGCCGCCTCGAAACAAGATCTCGTTTTTTTCAAGGATGTTTCTCCACTTGGCAACGACAACGAACGTCCGGACGAGAATGACCTTTATCCCGCCCTATTTTACTTGGATGCAGGTATCGGGGCTGCAGGGACGTGTTCAGGTACCGGAAGTCCCGCATCCTTTAAGGCCGAGTCCAGCGCCGCACGTACTTCATCGATCGGGACCGCACCGTCAATTTTACGTCCGTTGATGAATAAAGTCGGAGTTGCGTTAACTCCAAGCTCGTCGGCTTCTTTCATAGATGCGTGTACGGCATCCTCATTCTGCGCCTTTACGCATGCCTGCAGTTTTGCCGAGTCCAGGTTGTGTTTCTGTCCTTGAAGCAACGTTATCTTGTCGAGCGCTTCAAACCGTGCGGCAGGAGTTTCTTTCTTGTCCACTTCCTGCTTGTTGGCATGGATGTAATCGGCAAAATCCCAGTAGGCATCCCCACTTTGATCGGCAAGGCAGTCCGCATCAACCGCAGCATGTACTGCCCACGGATGAATCTCTGTTAGCGGATAGTCTTTGTAGATGAACGTAACCCGATCACCATATTCCTTGAGGAGTTCCGGAAAAAGCGTCTGGTGCATTCGCGAACAGAATGGGCATTCGAAATCGTCGAAATTGACGACTGCCACTTTGCCATCTTTTGCACCCCGGGTTGGCCGTCCTTTTACGTCGATCTTGCTCATCAAGTCGCTATAGGCGTCTTTCGTCAGATCGAATTTCGTCACTCGCAACAAAGTCATCCGGTCTTTTGAAATGAGAAACGTGTAGTCCTTCTGCTTCCCGTCGCCATCGAGTTTGACGGGGACGCTGTCATAGCCTGGTAACTCGCTGTTGGGAGCGATCGCTCCCACGATTACCTTTACGTCGGAGGGAAGGTTGTAATACAGGCGCACTTGGTGCTCGATCTTTCGAGAGACATCCGGCGGAGCGGACTGAGCCACACAGCCCAGGCAAACCAGCAGCAGGATGAACAGGGAACGGCGCATCAAGATCACCAAAAATGGCCTCAGTTGCATTGTGTAACGTTCGATTATCTCACAGCGTGAGGTGAGCGAACCCGCGTCTGCGGCGTATTTTGGCTGCTTTAGCCGATTCGTCGGAGCTGATCGGCGGGTAAAAAGGCATTCATCGATCCAGACCGGAAACCCTCCAGATCGAGCGTCACAAACTTGAACCCAAGCTGTTTAAAAATGGACGTCAACTGGGACGCCATCACGGTGGTTAGGGCGCGGTCCAACTCCTCGCGGGCGATCTCGATGCGAACTATTTCGCCGTGATGACGTACTCGGAATTGCCGGAACCCGAGCCCGCGAAGAGCGTCTTCTCCCTGTTCGACTGCTTCCAACGCTTTACGCGTCACTGGTCGCCCGTACTCAATGCGCGAAGATAGACATGCAGAAGCCGGTTTATCCCAGACGCGCAGGCCAGTTTCATGAGCCATTTCCCGGATGTCTTGTTTCGTCATTCCCGCCGTCAGGAGCGGTGCCGCCACATGATGGAGTCTCGCTGCCTGCTGCCCGGGGCGAAAATCTCCCTGATCGTCCAGGTTCACCCCATACGCAATAGCATCAAAGCCCCGGCTGGAACGCATGAGTTCCATGACTGCGAACAGTTCGTCTTTGCAATGGAAGCAACGTTGACCGTCGTTGCGGATGTACTCCGGGCGATCAAGCTCCGAGGTGGTGATCACTTCAAGAGGAATGCCTTGCTCGTTAGCGAAGGCGATGGCATCTGCCAAATGCGTGCGGGCCAGGCTTGGGGAATCGGCAATTACCGCCAACATATCGGCGCCCAGTTCGCGATGAGCGGCCCAGGCCAGAAACGCGGAATCCACGCCGCCGGAATAAGCAACGAGCAGGCGTCCCAGACGGCGCAGTTCCGCTTGAAGTTGAGCGGTCTTTGCCGCGAGGCCATTTTCCGGAGCCTTCATGGATTCTATGGTACCAGCCTCTGGCGAGACATACATCAATACAAGCGTTCTTGACGTTTCAGGTTTCCGAATGAGCCGATGTTCGCCAGACTAAAGGTAAAACGGAATAGGTTTTCGTTGCGTACGTTGGCAATGGCGAATCGCCGGTACTCGAGAGTAACTCCGCAGCAATTCCAGTTGTAGGTTGTCTGCGCAGTCGCGAATTGCAGTTGGCTTGTCTCGGCGTCAAATCCCATGCTTGTGGCGGCGCTAAAGCCGTGACGCGCTAAGCCGCCATATCCGAGTGCGACGCGGAACTGCTGGAACTTGCACGTGATCTGCCGGGTACCGAGTGATGGGCCGCACTTACCTTCCTCTAGCCCCAATGGAGTTGCACTGGTCTGTGGAATTTCAAGATAGGCATCTCCTCCCCCGAAGGTAAAAGCTCCCCAGTTGTAATTCACCAGCAGGGTACTGGCATTAACGCGCGAGAGCTGAAAGTCGTAATCGAAATCCCACTCGGTGTCCGTGTGGGTTCCAGTGGCAGCCCGAAGGCGCGATACCAGAGGCGACAGGTGACGGGGTTGGGTGATAAACGCGATGCCCGTCAAATCTTCAGTAGTGGTAAAGACATTTCGCTGGCCTGGGACCAATGCCCCGCCAAAGTTTGGGTCGATAAAGTACTTCTGTGCCAGTTCCCAAGTTAGAACCTCTCGCACATTGGGCCCTACGATACAGCCGTTGCCCTCGAGGTTGTTGATGCGTCCCCAAGGTACGGTCTGTTCTGGCGCTGCTGCTCCAACCGCAAGAGCGGTCATCGGTGTTTCGCATTCCTGAATCGATGACGGCGCATGCTTCGAGTACAGCCGTGTCACGAATCCGTATTCCACTTCGTGAGTATTGCTCAAGATATCCCTCTCGTCGAAGTGAAGGACATTCCCGAAGTCATTAACTCCCGTCACCATTCGATATCGGATTCGAGGTTCGATGACATGCTTCCATTTCCGCCCAAGAAATTCCTTGTCAAAGACCTTCTCAAGAACCGGTGGGCGCAGCTCAACTGACGCATCGAGAGCGTGACGATTTGTGGAGCTATCGAGTACGCTTCCGCTCACAAATTGTTCGGAGTAATAAGTCTCGTGCAAGCTGAGGCCGGGCCGGAGGTCCCAGCCGTGGAGCTGTAATGGTAACGAGACTTCGGGATTGAAATCGAAGCGGCTTAACACATTATTTGTGTGGAAGCCGGGTTCGCTGCGCGAGAGCCCGGAATACGATGTATCGAAGGACCAGACGATCGGCCAATTACGGATGCGCTGATCAACGCTTGAGGCATCAAGGCTGGGTGTATGCAGGATGCGGACGGAATCGAACGCCGGCGGATTCGACAAGGCACCTGTCGAATCCGTCGTCTGAAAGAAGTTCTGATAACGCTCCACCGCTCCGCCGAAGAAATATCCATTGTGTGCATTCGACAAGAAGAGCTGCGACTTCACTTCCGAGTTGATCGCCTGGGTAAAAACTTCGTTGAATGCCAAACGGAAGATGAAAGAGCTAAGATAGTCCACATCCGACACGGCGCGAAAACCATAGAAATTTCCCTCGCCCGCGAGCCGCGCTTCCTGACCTCCTTCGCGGAGGAGTTGCGAACCAGTGGGAGTTCCCACCTGAATGCCGCTATCGATTACGCCGAAATAATTCAGGTCGATATAGGATGTGTCAGTTGGACGCGCGCGAAATTCACCCCGCTGCGATGATCCACGTTTGGAAAAATACTCGCCTCCAATCATGCCATCCATGCTGCGATTGATCGCCCAATAAAATGAATCTCCGACGATGTTGCCCTTGGTTGAGGAGCGTCCTGCCGTGGGTATGAGGAAGCCAGAGTGCCGAGCCTCACGTGCCACGGGGTGCGTTGCGTAAGGGAAATAGAAAATGGGGAATCCGTGTAGCAGAAAGTCGCTGTGATAGATGCTGGCATTGCCACCGACATCGACCACGACTCTTCGCGCCTGAAATTTCCAGTTGGGCTTGGGAAGTTCGCAGGTTGTGATGCTGCCATCGTAGACGACATAGTGATCAGAACTCGTTTTCTCGACGCGCTTTCCGGTAAAAGCGAATGGTGCTGTCGACGTCAGAATCGCCCGGCTGCCGCTGAATTTCATGCCCGTAGTGGCCGTAACGTCGTAGAACGTGCCGGTTTCGGCGATCACATTGTAGGTGCCATGGCTGGCCCGGATGTGATCGTCCGTTGGTCCACCGTCAATTCTGAAATTCCCCCCGGCAATGACTTCCCCCGTATTCGAATCGTACGTCAGTTCATCCGCACGGAGCACATAGGTTCGGTAGTGGATTTCGGCATTGCCTCGGAGTTTGTAAACATCGCCATCTTTTTCCTGCTGCAAGGCGCAGATTGTGATTGCGTTAGCGTCCTGTGAGTGCGCCTGGGTGGCACAGTCCGTATTCGACGAAGCCGCGGTGTTCTGCTCGCCCAAAGATGAATTTATCGTTGGGTCGGAGCCCGCAAGCAACTGGCTGGTTACTACTCCGTACGCGAGAAGCTGATGACAAAGAAACAGCGCCGTGATAAGGAATCTAGTGCGCAGGGTCATCGGAGGAAATTCGACTGGTAACCGGCTCCATCGAATGCTGCCTTTCGCGTGCTTGTCGTGGCATCGTGACCTTAGCACGGCACTGCCAGCAAGGAAAAGTAGCGACAAGGGCTAGGATGCGGTTGATTTTCTCCGGTTGCACACGAGAAGTAAATCGTTTATCGCTTTCATAAATGTATTCGAAGTCTGACGGAGTTTGTGGTTGCCCCATGGAGCCCCCTTCCAGCGAATTGCCAATTTCTTCTACGTTTCCGCCGCCAGAGGCGCATGACTCCCCGGAACTCTCGTCGGAATCGGCGGCTGTGAACACGAATGCTGACAGCGCAACGTGGCGGAACGAAGTTGCGGCGCGCCTGAATCGCTATCGCGCCCGGCGGAAGGCTCCTCCCCCAAGATATCCATCGCTAAAATTACCCTTTGGCGCGGTCGAGATTTCAACACGCCCTGCGGCTGCGGATACCGTTACCACGGTTTCGAATAGAGCCCTCGCTCTACAGCCAGAGTCGTTCGAGCCGGCAACCGTGGAGGAACCTCGAACTGAGGTCGCAGAAGCTGCGCCACAATCGATTTCGTCGGTTGCGCCCCATCCCACTGCGAAGATCATCGAATTCCCAAGGTTCGCCTGGGCACCTCCAACCCCTCCACCGGATCAGTTGGCCGAACCGGTTCTTGATTTACCTCGAATCCTGGAGGTCCCCGAGACTGCCCCACCGCCGCCGGCACTCGGCGGCATCACAATCGAGCCAGTCCAGAAAGAGGAAGCCCAGAAACGCCTAGGCATTGACGCTCCCCTGCATCCGGCCCCCTTCGGCTTGCGAATCTTCGCCTTTCTGATCGACGGAACCATCGTCGGCTTTGCATCGTCGCTTTTTAGCTTGATCTTTTGGAAAGTCACAGCCATTGAACCTCCTCGGCTACAGTTAGTCGGCCTAGCCGCAGGAATTCCATGTCTCTTCTGGGCTGTCTATGACTATCTGCTGATCGTCTACTCGGGGAGCACTCCCGGATTGCGCGCGGCTCATCTTGAACTGACTCGCTTTGACGGCAGCGCTGCCAAACGATCGTTGCGGCGCTGGCGGGTGGTCGCCTCTTTCCTTTCTGCAGCTTCTTTGGGCATGGGATACGCATGGCTCTTTCTCGACGAAGATTCCCTGTGCTGGCACGACCGCATCACGCACACCTACCTGGGCCCAAAAAACCTTACTCGTCGCAACTGACTCGTTGCACGTTCCGATTTCCTGACCGTTTCCGCTCTGATACTCTTACGTACGCTATGCGCCTTTTCACCATCCTCCTCGTCCTGATTGTCAGCGCTTTTTCCCAAGACACCAGACCGGTCGCCGAACGAGTCTCGGCCCAGAATGCTCTTTTCGATGATTATTATGAGACCGAACTGCGCAATCGGCCCGAGATGGCCACGGCTTTCGGGGACTATCGGTATAACGACAAACTGAACGACTACTCGCTCGAAGCTATCGCAACGCGTCACAAGAGCGATGAGGATTTTCTGGCACGCATCCAGGCAATCCCGACGACCGGCGTTTCGGATCAGGACCAGCTCTCCCACGATCTTCTCATTCGCGTTCTTCAGCAACGGATTGCCGACTACGACTTGAAGGAATACGAGATGCCGATTACCCAGCAGTACGGCATTCACACGGGCTTGGCGGACTTGCCTTTGGCCGTCCCCTTTGATTCCGTCAAACATTACGAAGATTACATTGCAAGGCTGCATCAGGTTCCTCGCGCGTTGGCTCAAGTAACAGAAGTCTTGCGCGTAGGAATGAAAGATAAGCTGATGCCTGTCCGCTTTCTTGCAGAAAAGATCCCCGGCCAATGCGAGGGCATCATCAGAGCGAACCCCTTCTTGCTGCCCACGAAGAAATATCCCGCCAGCATTTCGGCTGAAGATCAGGCTCGTCTGACCCGCGAGATCACGGATGCAATCAATAGCGACGTCGTGCCGGCGTACAAGAAATTTGCGGAGTTCATTCGCACCGAATATGCCCCTCAGGGGCACGACCCTGTCCATCACCTCATTGGCAAACGGCCAAAAGCGCTACGAGAATGACATCTACGGCCGTACCACGACTCACATGTCCGCTGAGGAAATCCACCAGCTCGGACTAAGAGAGATCGATCGCATCGAAGCCGAGATGACAGCGATTGCTAAAAAAGAAGGTTTCACGGATCTCGCTGCATTCCGCGAATCCGTAAAAACCAACCCAAAGTACTTTCCGACGTCGTCCGAGCAGATCCTTGACGACTTCCGCCACTACATCTCTCAGATGCAGGCGAAATTGCCCGATTTGTTCACGCTGCTTCCCAAGTCTCCCGTCACGGTGGAAGCGATCCCCGATTTCAATAAAGCAGCTGCGACCCATTATGTGACTGGCACCCCCGACGGCAAACGGCCCGGCCGGGTCGTGGTTGCCGTTTCGGATTTTGCGAAGCGCTCGCTGGTTGATGACGAGGCGATCGCTTACCACGAAGGTGTTCCCGGCCATCACATGCAGCTCTCGGTCCAGCAACAACTGGAGGGTCTGCCTAAATTCCGCCTCCATGGCCTCGGATTCAATGCCTATACAGAAGGCTGGGCACTATACGCCGAACAGCTTGGGAAGGAAGTCGGTTTCTACCAGGACCCGGTCTCCGACTACGGCCGCCTGTCGTCCGAGTTGTTCCGGGCGGTGCGATTGGTTGTCGATACGGGAATTCATGCCAAAGGCTGGAGCCGCGATCAGGTCGTGGACTTCTTCAGAAAATCGGGTGCAGTCGATGAGCCGACGATCCAGTCAGAAACCGATCGCTACATCTCATGGCCGGCACAAGCACTCAGTTATAAGCTCGGCCAATTGAAATTCCGGGAACTTCGCGAGCGCGCTCAGAAAGAACTCGGGCCGAAATTCGATATTCGTAAGTTTCACGACGAAATGCTGAACGGCGGCACTCTGCCTCTGGATCTGCTCGATGCACGCACGAACAAGTGGATCGCCGAACAGAAAGCAAAGTGACAAAAAGGCGTTCATGTTCACTGTGCCTGACTCAATCTTTGTCACTTCGACAACGCCCGCAGCGACGACGGCGGAACCTGCTGACTCATCCTGCATAGCAGATTTCGCCATTCGGAATAGATCAGCCGCTTTGCCACATGCGGTTGTTTCCCTGTGCTATCTTCTAGTTTCGCCCAATAACGATTTGGTACAAGATTCAAGCAATGGCAACTTCAGCTGAGGGAACCAGACCAGCAGTAAAGGTCTTCGTCGCCACTACGGTGATGTTGACCTTTATCTCCTTCTGGCGCGCTGCGGCCATTGTCCTCTCCGATCTCGCCTCATCCGCTTATTACGCTGGCGGCGACGCCGAAAAAGTCATCGGCAAAAGCGCTCCCTGGTTCATCCTCGCGGTCATGTTGTTCAGCTACGCGGTACGGGCTTTGTATATCGAGTCCAGCAGCATGTTTGTGCGTGGCGGTGTTTACCGTGTCGTCAAAGAGGCCATGGGCGGAACGCTTGCAAAGTTCTCAGTGTCGGCCCTTCTTTTCGATTACGTTCTCACCGGGCCAATCAGCGCTGTTTCAGCCGGTCAGTATCTTGCCGGATTTATCAAAGACATTGGCGTGTCTCTTCACCGGCCTCTGAATTTTTCCGAGGACCATTTCGCAGCTGGGCTCGCAATCATTGTCGTCATTTATTTCTGGTGGAAGAACACACAGGGCATCCACGAATCGAGCCAGAAAGCTCTTCAGATCATGATTATTACCACCGTTATGGTGGTGATTCTCCTTGTCTGGTGCACGTATGCAGTTCTGCGGGCCCCAGTTCAACTGCCCCCCAGCCCATTCCACCCGGGCATGGTTCCACTCAATAAGGAATCGCTTGGATGGTTGAACGGCACATGGCTTGAGCACCTGCATCCAACACTCCTGATGTCGCTGATTGCTTTTGTAGGATTCGGCCACTCAGTTCTGGCGATGAGCGGAGAGGAAACTCTCGCACAGGTCAATCGCGAAATCGAGCATCCTAAGCTGAAGAATCTGGAGAAGACCGGGCTCGTCATCTTCATCTACAGCCTCCTATTTACGTCCCTGGTTTCGTTCTTCGCCGTTATGATCATTCCCGACGCGAAGCGCCCGGACTACTTCGCGAACCTCATTGGTGGCATCACCGTTTACCTGCCTGGTCCTGAAGTCCCGAAGCTGCTCTTCCACGGTTTTGTTGTCCTCGTCGGTGTTCTGATCCTTGCCGGAGCGCAAAACACTTCAATTGTTGGGGCGAACGGAGTTCTGAACCGGGTAGCTGAGGATGGTGTGCTCACCTCATGGTTTCTGAAACCGCACCATCGCTACGGCACCAGTTTCCGCATCATCAATCTGATCGTTGGAATGCAGTTGTGCGTGATCTTTCTCAGCCTCGGCAACGTCTACGTCCTGGCTGCTCTTTATGCCTTCGGCGTAATTTGGAGCTTCGCGATGAAGTCCCTGGCTGTGCTGGTGCTGCGGTTCACTGAGCCCGGTAATCGGGAGTGGAAGGTGCCGGGCAACCTTCATGTCGGGGGCAGGGAAATTCCCCTCGGATTGATCCTGATCTCGACCGTGTTGTTTATCACCGCAATCGTCAACCTTTTCACCAAATACGAAGCGACAATTGCGGGCGTAATCTTCAGCGCAGTATTCTTCACCATTTTTACCTTATCGGAGCATCACGTCGCTAGAGAACGCAAAGGCAAACCGGAACAACTTGATCAATTCCGAGTCTACGGAAACCAGGAACTTGGCAGCGGCGCGATGGGCGTCCGCGCCGGGAATGTCTTGGTGGCCGTTCGCGATCCACGAAATCTTTACTATCTACGTCACGTTCTGAGCCACACCAATACGAACAAGCAAGACGTTGTGGTGATGAGCGCGCGACTCTATCATCGCGAACACAGTTTCAGCGGTAGCACCGTATTCGAAGCGAGCCAGGTTTTTGACCACTACGAGCAGGAGTTATTCACGGCAGCCGTGGCTGTCGCCGAAAAGGAAGGAAAGCCCATCTCCCTGCTTGTGGTCCCTGCGACGGATGTTTTCGAATCGATCATGGTTACCGCCCAGCGGCTTGATTCCAGCCGCGTCATCTGTGGCCTTTCGAATAAGCTTACGGCGGATGAGCAAGCGAAGCTGACCGGCGATGCCTGGGAGCGGTTGCAGGAGCCGCGTCCTCGTCTGAATCTCGAAGTATGCGCGCCCGACGGAACTATCCGTGAGTACTCATTGGGGCCGCACTCTCCCCGCATGCGCGCGCAGGACGTCGAACTCATGCACAAGCTGTGGCTGGATATTACGAAAGATCCAAAATTCGCTGGCGCTCATCACTACCATATCGTCGCCTTGGCCCTGGAAGAATTGCAACGCGAACTCTCAACCGAGCAGCGTGCTCAACTTCTGCAAAAACTCCACGAAGAAATGGGTCGTCCCAACCAGCAGTGAACTATGGCGCCGTGACCTCTCCGGTGTCTTGACAGCAACCTCAGCACGGTTTCCCCGGATGCAAAAAGGGCCCAGCGCGGCGCTGGGGCTTTCTGGTAAGTTTCGTGCGACTACGCCGGCTTTTCGCTTTTGTTAGCCCCGCAGCATCCCTTGCCGCATCGCTTTGCAGCTTTACGGTCGCAGCACGACGCCATCTTACAATTGCCGCATCCATCTTTGCAGCAGGACGCCGCCGTCTTGTCGCCCTTCATGCAAGACTTCGCATCCTTCCCACCACAGCAGGAGGTCCCTTCTTTACCCGCACAGCAGGAGGCCATGGCCTTCCCGTCTTCTTTGCCTTGGCGCATGCACGCTGAATGGTCGTCTTTTGCGTTTGTGGCCATCCTGTCGCAACAAGCGCACTTCGGCTTTTCTGTCGAAGTACTCTCGCTTGGCGCCGAAGGTGTGGGTTGGGTAGACGTTTGAGCAAATGAAACTACGGTGAGGGCAAGAATGAGTGCAAATACTTTCTGCTTCATAAATCGGATCTCCTAAGAATGAATTGGCTTGGGTTTTCGCCCGTGCACTGAATCTGGAGTTTTTCAGGGAATGTGTTTCTGGCGCGAGCGGAAACTCAGATAAGAAGAACAGTGTTTCGCAACAAAACAGACTCGAAGGTGACTTCATGCCGAGTCTTAGCCGAAGCTGCGAAAGACCCTCGGTAAGTCATGCTGATAACGGTTCCGGAAAAATGTGTCGAGTCCGGCCGCGAATCCACCTTCGCAACCGGCAGAGCGGGAGAACGATCGGGTGCCTGCTGCATACAGCAAGGATGCTGGTTCCCGCAAGGCATTGTTGCCGGAGGAATTGTCGCCAGCATTACCGCAATCATTAACCGGTGCGCGCGTGGACAGCAATCATGCTGATGCGCTGCCGTCTTCGCATCGGTTGAGCGCGCAGGCCGCAACGCTAAGGAAGACGCAGTCGGCGCCATGCTCCAGCAGATTGTGGAAGCAACGATCAGCGCTGCTGCGATTCTCTTCTGCATGGGCTCTGCGACTCTCTGCCAAGTCTGTCAAAGAAATTCATGCCGAGGCTGTGATTTAAATCACAAGAGGGAGTGCGCGAGCCCAGATCTACGATCCGAGAAGGTGCTTGAGTGATTCTTGCAGGCTGCTGAATTGGAAGGAATAGCCGCTACTCGTCAGGACGCGAGGCTCGACTCGCTGGCTTCCCAGCAGTGCGGTCTTCCCCATCTCACCGAATCCCAGCTTAACCGCGAACGCTGGTACAGGGAATATTGCCGGTCGCGACAAAACTGAGGCGAGTGTCTTTGTAAAGTCCGCATTCGTCAATGGATTTGGAGCGACCATATTGACGGGCCCGACGACGTTACTGTTCCGCAGCACGAAATGAATTGCACCAACCATATCCTGAACGTCAATCCAACTCATCCACTGACGACCACTTCCGATGCGTCCACCGACACCGAGTTTGAATGGGGTGAGCATCTTCGCCAGTGCGCCGCCTTTGGGGCTAAGCACCACTCCCGTCCGCATCAGGACGGTTCGAACACTCGCATCAATCGCAGGCCGGGCTGCTGCTTCCCATTCCACGCAAACTTCAGAAAGAAACCCGCTTCCTGGAGCGCTTTGCTCGTTCAGCAATTCATCGCCACGGTCGCCGTAATAGCCCATTGCCGAACCGCAAATGAAAACTTTCGGTTTTTGCTTCGAGCGTGAAAGCGCGCGCGCCAAACTCTCCGTGCCTTTCACCCGGCTGTCATGGATTTCCCGTTTTTTCGCGTCGGTCCAGCGCCCCACGATGCTCTCTCCGGCAAGATGAATTACTGCGTCAAAGCCCGAGACCGCTTCGGGTGAGAGTGCCTGCATCGGGTCCCATGGAATCTGTTGCTCGTCTGCGGCTGAATACTTCGCACCCTTCCGCGCAAGTCGCGTGATCGCCGCACCGGTCGACTTTAGCGATGGAAGCAGCGCCGTACCAATAGGTCCCGATGCGCCGCTGACCAAAATCCGAGCTCCGTTGAGGTTAAGCATCAGGATAACTGTAGCAGGGTCAATCAGCTACGGCGATCATTCTCGAATTATGGAGCGGATGAATTTCATGGCCGGAAAAACAGCTTCGCTATTTTTGAATGAAATGATGTGGGTACAAGCTGCGAATACAAAGACGCGTTGCACATTAGCTTTTCCCAAACACGTTCAACGGCTCGCACGCTCATCGTCTCGCGGTGTTGAGAAGAGGCTTCATCGTGGACGGGTATAATTTCTTTAAGCGTCCCGGAACCCTCCGCCGGAGCCCCCCTCTTTTCTGGCGGGTATAATCCCTCATGGCGAGCTTGCGCCAACAGATCGCTACCACTGCCCTTACGCTCACCAAGTTTCGCGACTTGATGAAGCAGATGCAGGAGAGCCGTCCGCAAGACGATCTGACCATCGTCAAGAAGGCCTACGACTATTCCCTTAAGAACCACGACGGCCAAACACGAGCTTCCGGCGAACCATACCTCGTTCATCCCCTTGAAGTAGCGCTTGTTCTCGCTGAAATGAAGATGGATCCGATCGCCGTCGCGGCCGGACTACTTCACGATTCTGTTGAAGACACTTCAGTCACGATTCAGGACATCCGTAAGGAATTTGGAGAGCAGGTCGCGCATATCGTCGAAGGCGTGACCAAGATCAGCAAAATCGACTTCGCTACGCGCGAGGAGCAGCAGGCCGAGAATCTCCGCAAGATGATGCTTGCCATGGTCGACGACATCCGCGTCGTTCTGATCAAGCTCGCGGACCGCCTGCACAACATGCGCACGCTTGAGCACCTCCAGCCCGAGCGCCAGCACAAGATCGCCGAAGAGACACTGGAAATCTATGCTCCTATCGCTCACCGCCTCGGCATGGGCAAAATCCGTGGTGAACTCGAAGACCTCGGTTTCCGATTCCTTGATCCTGTCGGATACGAGCAGGTTGAAAAAGCCGTCAACGCTCGCCGCAAACAAGGCGAGGCGTTCCTGTCGAAGATGCAGGGCATCATCGTCGACAAGCTCAAGGAAGCCGGGATCCAGGCCCGCGTCGAAAGCCGCATCAAGCGTGTCTACAGCATCCACAAGAAGCTTCAACGTCAGCGCATCTCTGTCGACCAGGTCTACGACCTTTATGCGATGCGCGTGATTACGCGCTCTTTGCAAGACTGCTACGCGGTTCTTGGCATCATCCACAATCTCTGGAAGCCTGTCCCTGGGCGCATCAAGGATTTCATCGCCATGCCGCGGCCTAATTTTTATCAGTCGCTGCATACATCCGTGATCACCGAAGACGGCACGCCCTTCGAAATCCAGATCCGCACCGAAGAGATGCACAAGATGGCCGAAGAGGGCATCGCCGCTCACTGGAAATACAAAGACGGCCCGGTCTCGGCGCAAGACGAGCAACGCCTCGCATGGCTGCGGCAGGTGGTCGAGTGGCAGCGCGACGTCAGCGACCCAAACGAATTCCTCTCGACGTTAAAAGTCGATCTCTATCCCGAAGAGGTCTACACCTTCACTCCCAAAGGGAAAGTCGTCGTTCTTCCACGCGATGCCACACCCATCGACTTCGCCTATACGATCCACACAGAAGTTGGCCACACTTGCACCGGCGCCAAAGTGAACGGCCGCATGGTCCCGCTGCGCTATAAGCTCCATTCCGGAGATATCGTCGAGATCCTCACTCAGCCCGGACACAAGCCCAGCCGCGACTGGCTCGGCTTAGTCAAGTCTTCGCGCTCGCGCAACAAAATCAAGCACTGGCTCAACGTTCACCAGCGCGAACGCGCCATTGAAATAGGCCGCAAGCTGATCGAAAAGGAAGCGCGCAAATACCGCATAGCGCTGAAAGACATCAAAGACGAAGACCTGCTTCGCGTGGCCAACGCCTACGGCTTAGGCAAAGCGGAAGATTTGATGTCCGGCATTGGCTACGGAAAATATTCCGCGCGTCAGGTTCTGGCTCGCCTTCTCCCCGCAGGCGCGACACCATCAATCGCCGGCGATATCGAATCCGAAGGCCTGATTTCGCAGCCCGGTGGCTTCACCAGCGTAGTGCGCCGTGTCTTTGGCGATCACAATGCGATCATGGTGCGCGGACAGGGCGACATGCTCGTCTACCGCGCCCGCTGTTGTAACCCGATCCGCGGCGAAAGCATCGTCGGCTACATCACCCGAGGTAAAGGCGTGGCGGTGCATTCCGTGAATTGTCCGAACGTTACGAATTTGCTTTACGAACCGGAGCGCAAGATCGATGTCGAATGGGCCCGCGACGACAGCACGCCAACTGCATATCCAGTGAAGCTCACTGTTTTTTGTGACGACCGTTTCGGCATGTTGAAAAACATTACCGGAGTGATTGGCGACGCCAAGAGCAACATCCGCAACATTTCCGCCCGCACCGCCAACAGCCAGGCCAGCGTAGAAGTCGTCCTCGACATCTCGGACCTAAAGCACCTCGAGCAGATCATTGTGGGCTTGCGGAAGATCCCAGGCGTTCACGATGTCCAGAGACTGCAAAAAATCTGAAAAGCAGTACTCAGTACTCGGTACCCAGTTAGAGGTTTGAACATTTCGCCTCATATTCCTCGTTGGCTCTGGTGGTGTAGTCTTTCTGAGTACTGAGTACTGATTACCAAGAACTGATTCTTATGCGCGAAATCATCTCTACCAAAGACGCTCCACAAGCCATCGGCCCGTATTCGCAAGCTATCAAAGCGAACGGTTTCATCTTCACCTCAGGACAAATCGCGATCGACCCGGCGACTCAACAAGTCATCGCAGGAGACGTCGCAGCCCAGACGGACCGCGTCCTGCGCAATCTCTCTGAAATTCTGGAAGCCGCAGGCAGTGGCCTCGGCAAGGTCGTCCGCTGTGGAGTCTTCCTGAAGAGCATGAACGATTTCGCTGCAATGAACGAAGTCTACGGGAAATATTTCAGCTCAACTCCACCGGCTCGCTCCACGGTAGAAGTATCGCGCCTGCCGAAAGACGTGCTGGTCGAAATCGATGTAATCGCTACTGAGTAGAGCTGGCGACCGGGCGGCTGTCGGGAGACCGGAGCGCCCTCATTGGAAGCTGGGATGGAATTCGAAGAGGAGACATGAAGCAGACTGCAATCATTTTCTTCTCAATCGCTGCCGTGTCGATCGCGCTCTGTGCGCAGACTTCCACGCACAAGACGACTCCAGTCCGTGTCCCAAACACGAACACTCCCACCAAGGTCACCGGTGATGGTGTGAAAACCGACTCCGGGCTCCAATACTGGGACATCAAAGTCGGCACCGGCCAGGTCGCCAACGACGGCGACAAGGTTAAAGTTCACTACACCGGATGGTTCACAAACGGCAAGAAGTTCGACAGCTCGGTCGACGCCCACCAGCCCTACAGTTTCACAATCAGCAAAGGTGAAGTCATCAAAGGATGGGACGAAGGCGTGACGGGAATGAAGGTCGGCGGTAAACGTCAACTGCGAATCCCTCCAGAGCTGGCATACGGCGAAACTGGATACAAAAGCATCATTCCGCCGAATGCAACCCTGATTTTCGACGTGCAGCTACTCGCCGTAACGCCTGCTGCGGCCACCGCTCCGCCTGCCCCGGCAGCAACTCCGCCATCGAATTAGAGTTCGAAACTAAGAATTACGATGAAGACACAGACCCTATACGGCTCGAGTGAGTCGTCGTGAATCCTGTGCCTTCTGTAATGATTTTCTTACGCCTTAACGACTTTACCGCTGCGTAGGCAGGACGTGCAGACGCGGATCCGCTTTCCCTGACCATTCACCTTAGCATGCACCGGACGCAAATTAATGTTCCAGCGTCGCTTGGTGACGTTGTGGGCGTGGCTGATGTGGTTTCCCGCTTGCGGCTTCTTGCCGCAGATTTCACATTGTTGTGCCATTGGACTGCTGCTCCCAGAAAGTTCAAATCTTGTAGGGCAAACTTAGATTTTACAGGAGTTTTACCATTTTCGGCAACGCATCGGGACATTCAGTACCCCTATGCGATACTGATTCCATGCAGTCCCCGCTCCAATCCCCAACCGCCGCCAACGATCCCAAGTCGGTCAAAGTGCATCTCACCACAGGGACCGGCATGGACATCGACTGGGGCGATGGCCACGTTTCGCATTACAGTTTTGTCTATCTGCGCGACGCTTGTCCCTGCGCCATGTGCGAAGACGAACGAGGCAAGAGCGGACGCCGTCCCGGGGATCCAGCCACTGCGGCTCCCGGTGCATTGCTGATTTTCAAGCCGACAGCCAAGCCCCTTTCAGCGGAAGGCGTGGGAAAATACGCGATTAAGTTTTCATGGAACGATAATCACGATTTGGGCATTTATTCTTGGAAGTTTCTTCGCGAAGTTTGCCCCTGTGAAGAGTGCGCGAAAGCAAGGAGCCAAAGCTGAGCGCAACAGTGAAGAGTCATAACCGAAAGGACGCGCTCCTATTCTTTGGTGTCTAAGCTGTTAGCTTGAATGACTTCGTCGACGACAAATCCGGCGATTCAGTCGGCCATCCGGAAGCTCCTGCCGGACCTCTACGCAAAGGCCGGATGCGACAAGATCGGATTCACGCGCGATTCTTTCGCAATTATTCTCACCGAGGTCGGGACGAAGCACGCGTCCAACGGATCTGAGGCCGAGCTTCACACGTTCTTCCTTGCTCTCCGTGTCGACGAACTGGCTCTTGCGCGCGCTTGCGCCGCCGGCAACAACCACGCTTGGGAACTGTTCCTGACTCGCTTTCGCGAGAAGCTTTATCTCTCAGCGCTCCGAATTGTTCGAGAAGACTCCGCTGCCCGTGAACTGGCCGATACCCTCTATGCCGATCTTTATGGGACCACCACCCGCGAAGGCCAGCGCGTCTCCAAGCTGGCTTCCTACACAGGGCGCGGCTCCCTGGAAGGCTGGCTGCGGACGGTTCTCGCTCAGGAATACGTGAACCGCTACCGGCGCACCAAGCGACTCGTCAGCCTCGATGAGGAATCTGAGGAGGGAGTACAGTTTCGAGCCCCAGAACCCGCGCCAACCCCGGCCGCCGATCAACGGCTATCCCAGGCTACTGACGCCGCCCTGGCTCAATTGCCCGCGGAAGATCGCCTTATCCTCAGCGCCTATTATCTCGATGGACGTACCCTTGCCGAGATCGCTCGAATGCTGGGCGTGCACGAATCAACCATTAGCCGGAAAGTTGATAAGTTGGCCCGGTCGTTGCGTAAGCAGATTCTTGCCTCTCTGACACGTAGTGGCATGTCGCGGCGGCAAGCTGAAGAGGCTCTGGAAACCGATGTTCGTGACCTGCAAGTCAATATTCGCAGGAGTTTGACGCAAGATTCTCAAGACTCGACGTTCTCAAAAAAGAGGGTTGAGGCCAGAGTTCGTGAAGGAGAAGGATAGACGAAACTAGGGCTGGAGAGATTGACGCGGAAAGTCCGTCGCCACCCGGCCTGGTGGGCAGTTGAGAAATGGAAAAAGTACCCCAAATCGTGACCGAGCGGCTCCGCGCCATGAATGTTGCCGTCAATCACCCTGACGCCAACACGCTCACGGCATTCGCTGAGCGCAACCTTTCTCCAGTCGAACGGGCAAGCGTAATCGTTCATCTCGGGGACTGTTCGGAATGTCGGGAAATCGTTGCTTTGGCTCTTCCGATCGCCGAGGCGGATCAGCCAATTGTGCGCGCACCCAAGCCTGTCTGGTTCGCTTGGCCCGTCCTTCGCTGGGGCGTCATCGCCGCGGGAATCATTGTGGTTGGCTCGTTCGGTATCATCCAATACCGGCAACGGCGAGAAGTTTCATCGACGATGGCTTCCAAGGCGCAGGAGAGTTTTGCTAAGGAAGCAAAGAACGTTGCTCCTGCCGTGCCCGCGCCAGCAGCACCCAATCAGGATAAACAGCCAACTCCATCCTCTCTGCCATCGGATCAGGCAGCATTGAACCCGGCCACGGCGGGCGCGTCTGGGACGACGGCAGCGCCGGCCTCGGGCACAACGCTCGTTCGAGACCACCCCGTTGCCAGGACCTTGCAGCTTGGTCCGCACGTACAGGCGCAAAATCTGAACAGTTTTCAGAGCCAGACCTCAGCGTTCTCCGCACCTCCTTCTGCGGCCGCACGAGTGCAAGTCAAACAGTCCGCCGGGAATATGCCGGCTTCGGCGCAGCCAGAGACCGTCGAGGTCGCCTCGTCGCCGGTTGCTGCGAACAACGAAACTGCCAGCCTGGATGCAGGTGCCGCCCCGCTTGAGGCTCAGTCGGGCCTGCGGCAGCTTAATTCGCGGGTTGAGAGGAGCAAGCCAGCCGTTAACAACACTCAAGCTTTGGCGGCAGGAAAAGTCATTGGAGGGCCGCTTCCAGCCACGGTTGTGTCAGTGAACCCATTCGCGTCGGTTCAGTGGAATGTCGATCCCTCCGGCGCTCTCCAACGCTCTATGGATCAGGGAAACACGTGGGAGAAGGTCGATGTAACTGCCATCGTCGCAAGTGCTCCGTCGGAAGCCCTGCACGGCGCGGCGAAGGATGCGATCAGCAACTCTCAGAGGAAAGATTCCTTGAAGAAGGAAGTCACAACGCCCTTGTTCCGGGCGGTGGCTTCGAACGGGCCCGATGTCTGGGCCGCCGCATCTGGCGGCTTGCTCTATCACTCGAACGATGCGGGTCAGCACTGGACTCGGGTGGTTCCTGCCTCCTCAAATGCGCGTTTGACTGGCGACATCGTCAGCCTCGAATTTCCTGACCCCCAGCACGGACGAGTCGTCACTTCTGTCCCAGAGGTCTGGACCACGGTCGATGGCGGTCAAACCTGGCTGAAGCAGTAAGGTCCTCATTACCTTGGTCAGCTTTGAGTTAACGCAATTACCAAAGTGACGTTTACACCTATTACGCTGAATTCTAGTATCCAGTCGTGGTTTGGCAGTTCTGGGGGAGGGCTGCCGAGGCGTCCTGGACTGAAAAGTCTTAGGGCGCTTTTCTATTCTGTGTTCCTCTAAGATCCCTGTGGTGAAGGAATTTTGAAAAAGGCCTGATCACAGAGAGCACATGGTTCGCCGGTCTAGCTCTGAGCTGACCTCTCCACCCTCATCACCATGTACTCTTCGTCTATAAACTTGCCGGCCACTTTCAGAGCGCGAGGTTCATGCCCGAACGGCTCAAACCCGAGCGAACGGTAGAGTTTTATTGCCGCCGTCTGTGTCGAGGTGACTGAAATCAGGATCTGCTCGACACCATTGACCTTGGTTCCCCGCTCCAATAACTTTTGCATCAATCCGCGCCCGACACCGTTGCCCCTTGCCGCCGGACTGACATAGACACCCCAGACGCGTGCCTTGTGACGCGACTTTCCTCCTTGATCGCGGTAGAAACCTGCCATCCCTATCAGCCGACTGCCTTCTGACGCCCCCACGACAAACGCATCCGCGCTCGACCACAGGCGATGCTTCACTTCTTCTACACTGAGCGACTCATACTCCTCCAGGGAAGCGCTGAATGCCTCAGGATCATGTCGCAACGCTTCCAGACGCAAGCGCAGCCACTCAGCCGCGTCATCGGTATTGAGGAACCGGATTTCCATTTCTTACTGAGCTCCACCGCGGCAGTCGGAGCAATATCCGCCAATCTCGAGCCGCGAAACCAGCACGCGGAAACGGCAGTCCTTCTCGACTTGCTGCTTCAGCTTTTCAAAACTGTTGCTGACGAATTCCGTGATCTTCCCACAGCGCAGGCAAGCCATATGGATGTGGTCCCGCTCCAGCCTGCGCTCGTAGTAATGTCCCTCCCCGTTGATGTGCATCAAGTCGAGTTCATCGATCATGCCGTGCCGTTTCAACAGCCGCAGCGTCCGGTACACCGTACTGCGGTCGACGCTTGGATCGAGCCGCTGCGCCTTGCGCAGAATCTGCGCCGCGTCGAGATGCTTGGTCGCCGTCTCCATCACGCTCAGAATGGCGCGCCTCTGCTGCGTCATGCGAATTCCGCGCTCGGTGAACTGCGCTTGCAAACGCCCCGGAACTTCTGTCTGTGGTAGTGGCATAGAGCACCCTCTCCGCTGTTGTCGCAACTGGTCGCATTCGAGGTGCGACAGATTCTTTTGCGAGGACTGGACAGCGAACCGTACCGTCGGGCATCCTAGAAAAGTAATCCCAGATGCGACTAAGTTGCAACTAGGATTATATCATATTGTTGCGACTCGGTCGCATCTGTAAAGGAGTTGATGACTCTCAATCATTCGATTCTCCGCCGAATGGCACGCAGGATGAGTCTAGCGGGCCTGTTCGTATTGTTACTACCGGTAATAGTCGCGATTTCTGTGTCCGCGCAGGAAAGCCCATATATCGTGACCTATGACCACTATCTGGAAGAGCCAGGCAATCTCGAGGTTGAATATTTCTCAACCTTTGGCACGCAGCGCGGCGGCAACGACTTTCACTCCTTCTGGACGGAGTTTGAATACGGTGCTACGGCATGGTGGACTACCGAGGTTTATCTCGATGGCCAATCAACGTTTAACGACAGCACTATCTTCACGGGCTTCCGATGGGAGAACCGTTTCCGGATACTGCAGCGCGAACACTTCATCAATCCTGTGCTCTATGTCGAATATGAACAAACCAATGGGGCTGACAAGATCTTGAAGGAAGTCGAAGGTCACGACGTTGAGGCGGACTACGCCGATCCCAATTCTCTCGCGCGACAGGATCATGATCACGAATTGGAAACCAAACTGATCCTGTCGAAGACTTTCAATGGATGGAACATCGCCGAGAATACGATCGCGACGAAGAATCTGACAGGAGGAGATCCCTGGGAGTTCGGATACGCCATCGGGGTGAGCCGGCCTCTCGCGCTGAAAGCGTCTGTGAACAAATGCAATTTCTGCCGCGAGAATTTCATCGCCGGACTCGAAATGTATGGAGGCCTCGGTGACCGCTACAGTTTCGGCTTACATGAAACGTCGCACTATCTGGCGCCGGTCCTCGCCTGGAACCTGCCTTCTGACTGGACACTGCGACTGTCCCCCGGCTTTGGCCTCAACGACAACAGTCACCGGTTTCTGCTGCGATGGGGGCTTTCGCACGAGTTCCCCGGATTCGGCGGCGCCCTCGCTCGCCTGTTTGGAGGCCGCTAACGATGAGATTTAAAGTAACCAAGTATCTCCTGACATTTCAGCGAACGCTGGGCACAGGCCCAAGTCTGACGCGCGCCGTTGCCTGCTTCTCATCCGCGTTCCTGATAGTTTTTCTGCACTTGTCTTCATGTGCGCAGACTGGGAAAACAGTACCAACCGCAAGCGAAAACGTTCTGTACGCGGAATTGGCCAAAGCCCCGCGCAAGGCTGTGGCTCGACACAATCCGCTCGCATCCGATCCTGACGCGGTTGCTGCTGGCGGCAAACTCTACGGGATGCATTGCGCCGAATGCCACGGTGAAACCGGCGAGGGCGGGCATGGCAGTAAGAAAGGTCCCAGTTTGCGGGCGGAGGAAGTGCAACGGGCATCTTCCGGGACGTTGTTCTGGGTTCTGACCAACGGGGTAGTCCGGCGGGGGATGCCTGTCTGGTCGAAACTCCCCGAGCCGCAGCGGTGGCAACTGGTGAGCTTCATCAAGTCGCTGAGCGTTCCCCATCCGGGACCGGGGCAAACGCCGCATCCTCATGACAGGCCATGACTTTCAGTCAGTCGGCGCGCATTGCACCGTTTCTCCCTCCTCAGTCATCTAACCCAGTGCTACGATAGAAAGTTCGGCTCCCTTAGGGGATGCACTTATATAGATCGCCAACCGGCAGCGCAACCCGATGGAGCGTCGGCCGACAGCGCGACGTTACAACGAGGAGAGGGAAAACAATGGCAGGCAACGGAATTGTCGAAGTGACAGATGCGAACTTCGACCAGGACGTACTGAAATCGGACAAGCCCGTTCTGGTGGACTTTTGGGCAACCTGGTGCGGCCCCTGCCGCGCGATCGCCCCCATCGTCGAGGAACTGGCCTCCGAGTACCAGGGCAAAATCAAAATCGGCAAGATGGACGTCGACTCCAACCAGGCCACCCCAATGCGCTACAAGGTCACCGGTATCCCGACCTTGCTGGTCTTCAAAGGTGGGCAAGTTGTCGAGCAACTGGTCGGCTATCGGCCCAAGGACGCCATCGCCCAAGCCCTGAACAAGCACCTCGGATAAGCTGTCCGCTCTGAGCTATCAGCTTTCAGCTATCAGTGAAAAACGCCCGGGATCGTTCCCGGGCGTTTTTGCATTCGCGAAGGCCGACGCTGCTAGTACTTCCTCAGCACCCCGATCACTCTCCCCTGCACATCGACAGACGCTGCGGGCACAATGATCGGGCGCATGTTTACGTTCGATGGTTGCAGGCGGATACTCTCTCCTTCGCGATAGAAACGCTTTAGCGTTGCGTCGTTCTGATCGACCAACGCGACAACGATGTCGCCGTTGTGTGCAGTCTTGGCTTTTTCGACGAGCACGTAATCGCCATCGAGGATCGCTTCGTCTTGCATGGAGTCGCCGCGAACCTCGAGCACGAACACTTCTTTCGAGCGTACGAAATCCGCCAGCGAAATCGTCTCGGGATTCTCGATCGCCTGAATCGGCTGGCCGGCTGCGATGCGTCCCATCAGGGGCAAGACCACGCCGGTGTTCACACTCATCGATTGCTTCAGCTTGCCTTTCGGAGGCAGCAGATCAATCGAGCGGCTGCGGTTGTAGTCGCGCGTCAGCAGTCCTTTTTTCTCGAGGTTGGAGATGTGCTTGTGCACGGTCGCGAGGGAATTCAGCTTTAATCCCTGGCCGATTTCCTCGAACGAAGGCGAGTAGCCGTTTTCAGTGACGAATCGGGAGATGAAGTCATACACTTCGCGCTGCCTGCGTGTGATGGCCATGGCACATTATTGGCGAAGATAAAGCGAAAAAGCAAGTGCTAAGTAAAGGCTTAACCACAAAGGGCACGAAGGTACACGAAGGAAAAAACTTTCTTTGACGTCGATCTTCGCGCGATCTCTTCGCGACCTTCGCAGCGAATGCTTGGCTTACCCTCGCTGCGACTTCGGAGCCTTCTCCGGCTTTGAATGCGCCCCGGGAACTTCAAAACCGATGCGTCGCGTGTTGGCGGGCAGCGGCGCGATCAGTTCTCGAATCGCTTCGACCAGTTCTTCGATCGAGCCGTCGTGGGAATCGATGCGGTTCTCGAGTTCGTCCAGCTTCGCGGCGATGCGTTGATTGTCGAGAATCGCCTCGCGCATCCTCACAAATGCCCGCACCACGAAGACGCTCATCTCGATGGCGCGCTTCGAATTCAAGACGGTCGCGGCCATGATCGCGCCATGTTCGGTGAATGCGTGAGGCAGGTAGCGGCGACCGCCGTGTTTCGAACTTGAGGTCACAACTTGTGACCTCAAGTTTTTGTACTCAGCAGAAGTCACGGTAAAAATAAAATCCGACGGAAAGCGGTCGCGGTTCCGTTTCACCTGCTGATTGAGTTGCTTGACCGTCACGCCATAAAGCTCGGCGAGATCAGAGTCGAGGATCACTTTCTGATTGCGCAGGACGAGGATCTTCGATCCTACTTTGCGGGTGAGAATCAGGGCAGTTGGGGTCATGATGGATTCCGAAACTTGAGGTCACATTTCGCGACCTCAAGGCTAAGATGAAATCAAGAGAGCGCATCATAGCAAGGGCCCGGCAGTGCACGGAGGTGCGCGGAGTAATCAGTAAGGTGCCCGATGCGACGGCCGGGGCGCCGATTTCCACTTCTTGCGATCCAGCGCAGAAATTGGGCGCCACGAGACATGAATATCCCCCGGCAGTCCCACTGGTGCGGCTTAGTAATCAAACCGGTTCATCGATCTCGATCAGGATCCGCCGCCTGGCCAGCACTCTTGAGTGTCACCTGATCCTGTGATACCTGTCCGCTTTTCTGGACGGGCGCAGTCTGGGCCACGGGATCGGGCCTGACTTCGTGTGCTGGTTGCACCGGCTGCCGAGGATCAACCGCTTGTGGACTGTGGATTGGCGTGATCATAGAGTCTCCTATGAGTTCCTATCGGCAGGACGGATGAGACCTTTAGCGACATTACTCGGAGGCGACGGCACCACACTGCTACTCCGCAGGTACCCCGCGATTTTTTTTGGTTCAATCCTCGCAAAATATTGTTTTCAAAGATCTTAGCTCGTGGGGTATCCCATGAGACTCCGCAAAATATTGAGCCGCTTGGACTTGTACGCAAAATCTTGCGGTATAAAGACTTGGCTCATATCAATCTCGACAAGCCCTTTGCCGCTCGGCACGCCATGATGGAATGTTTGCTTTGTGAAGCGCAAGGTCAGATGTCACAAGGAAAGAACGTTCGGCTGTGGAAATCTCCTGGTGCGTTTACAGATGTTTTCGCGATGCGTCTAAGTCGGTGAATTCACATCATTTTCGGAAGTGGGTGGGATGAACACGGCGAGGCTTTTTCTCTTTGGGGCATTAATCATTTGTTTGACGCCTCTTTCGTTGTTGTCGAGTGCGAAGAAAGAAACAACGAAGGTCTCCGCGACAACATTCCCGCAGCTTGAGAACGATATTCCAGCGCTGATGAAAAAAGTCGGATTGCCGGGACTGTCGATTGCGTTGGTTCGCGGGGGTAAGACAACGTGGGTACATGGTTTCGGGGTCAAGGAAGTCACAACTGGCCAGCCCGTGACCGTGGATACAGTTTTTGAAGCAGCTTCACTCAGTAAGCCGCTCTTTGCCTACGGCGTACTGAAGCTGGTGGAGCAAGGCAAACTGGGGCTTGACGTTCCACTGGCCACATATTTGCCGAAGCCATATATCGAAGGGGACGACCGCCTCGGGAAAATAACTGCGCGGATCGTGCTGAGTCATCGAACGGGATTTCCAAACTGGCGCGATGGGAATTCACTTCCTATCTACTTCACGCCGGGAGAGCGGTTCAGCTACTCGGGCGAAGGCTATATCTACCTGCAGCGAGTGGTCGAGCAGATCACAGGGAAACCGCTCAACGACTATATGACGGAAGCGGTATTCACTCCGTTGGGGATGACCAGCAGCAGTTATGTATGGAAGCCGGCGTTTGATGCGCTTACCGCCACGGGGCACGATTCGGACGGAAAGCCGGTTGAGTTGTGGAAACCAAAGGAAGCCGGAGCGGCGTCAACGCTGAACACGACGGCCGGGGATTATGCGCTATTTGTTGACGCGATCCTCAACGGGAAGGGGCTGAAGCGGGGGACGCTGCGCGAGATGGAAAAGCCACAGGTCGCGATCGACCTGTCATGCAGAATTTGCGTGAAGCAAGAGCCGAAAGAGTTGTCGAAGAATCTGTTCTGGGGCCTGGGATGGGGCATTCAGCATAACGATGGAAGAGATGCGCTGTGGCATTGGGGAGATAACGGGTCATTCAAAGCGTTTGTGATGGCGGAGCCGAAATCGAAGTCGGCGGTAGTGATGTTTACGAACAGCCAGAAAGGGCTGGAGATGGCAAAGCCACTGGTAAGCGAGGCGCTGGGTGAGGAGTTCTTGGCATCGGAGTGGATTAAGTAAGAGGACGCTTTCGTGAAGCAGGTTGAGGTTTTAAGTGGATCAGGAAGTTTCGCCAAAAAGTGGCGTGAGTTTGAAAATCCTTAAGTTTGTCTCGTCGAGCCAACGCTTTTCGGTCGACGTATAATCCGGCGGGGGGAGACCCGCATGCCAACCCTTCTGCAAGATCTCCGCTACGCTCTCCGGCAGCTTCGCCACGCTCCTACGTTCACGTTGACTGCGTTACTCACTCTGGCTATCGGCATCGGCGCGACCACCGCGATCTTCACCCTGACGCAGGCCATCATGCTGAAGTCGTTGCCGGTCGCCGATCCCGCTCAGCTGTATCGCATTGGGGATACATCGGAGTGCTGTGTCGAGGGTTGGGAGGACGATGACTGGAGCCTGTTCTCTTATTCGCTCTACCAGCGTCTGGCCGCGGCTGCACCCGAGTTCGAGGAAGCCACCGCTTTTCAGGCCGCTCCGGGGATCTACAGCATTCGGCAGGAAGCCAAAGACCGCGAGGCGCGTCCCTTGCGGGCTGAGTACGTGAGCGGGAATTACTTCCATGTTTTTGGCCTCGGGGCCTTTGCCGGACGTGTGATTAACAACTCGGACGATCAACAGTCGGCCGCGCCGGTGGCGATGATGAGCTATCGCACCTGGCAGCAGGCTTACGGCTCAGAGCTGGGGATCGTCGGGTCCACATTCTTCGTGCAAGGACAGCCAGTCACGTTGATTGGGATTACGCCTCCAGGCTTTTTTGGCGACACACTGCGGAGCGATCCGCCCGACTTTTGGCTGCCACTGCAACAGGAGATCTTATTCGACGGTCAGAATGCGCACATGAGAACGAATCATCCCCAGTGGCTGTATGCCATCGGAAGGTTGAAGCCGGGTGCGAGCGTCCAAGCACTTCCCGCCCGGCTAACGGCGGTGCTCCAACGGTGGCTCCGTGACGAAGATGAAATGCCCGCCGAATTCAAACCGCAGGTTGACCCTACAATTCCTCACAAATTTATCCGGCTGGCTCCGGCCGGAGCGGGTGTCACTTCCTTAAGGGAGAACTATGGCGACAGTCTGCGTATTCTCCTGATGGTTTGTGGAACACTACTGCTCATCGCGTGCGCCAACCTGGCCAATCTTCTACTGGCGCGGGGAGCCGCTCGCCGCGCCCAGACTGCAGTGCGCCTGGCCCTGGGGGCTGCGCGAACGAGACTGATTCGCCAGCAGTTGACGGAGGCGGTACTGCTGTCGGTGCTGGGCGGCATCGCAGGATTAGGGGTTGCATACGTGGGAGCGCGCCTGATGCTGGCCTTGGCATTTCACAGCGCCACCTTTACGCCCATTAGTGCGAGACCTTCGCTGCCGGTTCTGGGATTTGCGTTTGCACTTTCACTGCTGACCGGTGTGATGTTTGGCGTAGCGCCCGCGTGGCTGGCTTCACGTTCCGATCCGGCAGAGGCCCTGCACGGAGCAGGCCGCGGCACTCGCGCCGGGGCATCATTGCCGCAAAAGATGCTGGTAGTAAGCCAGGCGGCGCTTTCCCTGGTTTTGTTGGCATGCGCCGGTTTGCTGACCGTGAGCTTGCGGAATCTGGAGAGTCAGGACTTTGGTTTCGACGTCCAAAATCGGATGAGTATTCAGATCAATCCTCCTCTGGACAGTTACACACCCGAACACCTCAACGCGCTTTATCGCGCGATCGAAGATGGATTGGTGCGGTTGCCGAATGTGCAGAGCGCAAGCCTGGCGGCCTGGAGTCCGCTGAGCGGCAATAACTGGGGCGAATACATTGCCATAGAAGGGAAGGGTGACCCGACGGCTGGGCAGGAGGAGAGTGTGTCCTGGGACCGTGTGAGCCATCAGTACTTTTCGACAATCGGCCAGCGCATCGTGCGCGGGCGCGATTTTGCGGAAGGCGATTCCGGCGGCTCGCGCCCAGTGGCGATTGTGAACGAGTCGCTGGCCAGGAAATACTTCTCCAACGAAGATCCCATCGGCAAGCACTTTGGTATGGACAACTCACGGTATGCGGGCACGTTTGAGATCGTCGGCGTGGCGCGTGACGCCAAGTACAACGATCCAGACCAGCCCGCAAAGCCCATGTTTTTCGTACCGCTGGAGCAGAGTGTCCATTATCCAAATGTTCTGATGGAGCGTGGCGAAATCCAAACGCATTTCATACACAGTATTCAGTTGCTGGTACGCGGCCATGCGCGCGATCTCGAGCCACAGCTTCGTAAGGCTCTCGCCGATATCGATCCAAACCTTACTGTCATCACCGTGCGAAGCATGAACGAGCAGGTGGCATCGAATTTTGACCAGCAGCGCATGGTCGCGCAGTTGGCCGGCACATTCGGCGTCATCGCCGTGCTGCTGGCGGCCATCGGCCTCTATGGCCTGACGGCCTACACGGTGGCACGTCGAACCGGCGAGATCGGAGTGCGCATGGCTCTCGGGGCCGACCGGCTGAACATTGTGCGATTGGTCCTGCGGGGAGCATTTCTCCTAGTGGCGATCGGGTTATTGATTGGAATTCCTCTCGCGATCGGCGCGGGACGCCTTATGGCCGCGCAGCTATTCGAAATACGCAGCTGGGATCCGCATGTGTTCGGGTTTTCAATTCTGGCGCTCGGAGTTTGCGCCGCGGCAGCCAGTATTCTGCCGGCGCGTCGAGCTGCTTCGACGGATCCACTGAAGGCGCTGCGCACGGACTGAGATTATCTGGGTTGATTGCCGCGAAGGCGATGGCTAAGACTGCCCTAGTCCTTCGACCACGGCGGGGTTACGCCGGTCATGCGCGCATAAGCGACCAACTGTCCCATGTGCTCGTTGCAGTGAATGATCAGGCGGAGATAGACGTTGTCAGCCGTAGTGCTCTGCTTCAGGAACTCAACCTTTCGCTCCAGCTCTTTGGGCGTTTCCTTGGCTCGTGCTTCGCGCGCGGCGTCTAAGGAGCGCTTCAGCCAGGAGATCACTTCGGCCTTAGCGGTCACCGACTTCTCAAATCCCGTCTTGATCTCAGATGGCATTGTCTGCTTTCCGACAACGCTTAGAAAATAAAAATTGGCGATGGCGATGTGCATGTACACCTCACTCGTAGAGCGCACACCGGACGTTGGCCGCCACGCGAACTTGTCCGCGGGTGGGCTTCCGCCAAGGCCAGCAGTTGACTGGTTACATGCTTGAACTCGCCATCGTAGCCCTGTCCGACTCCCTCTGGAATGGTCTGGGCGATAACGGGTGAAATCAGACAAGTCAGTAACAACAACAATTTCGTCATGGAAGCTCCTCGTTGGGTGCAGCGTCGAATTGTACTTGAACAGCTGACCGGTGCGCGTCCGGTGTGGTGATGAAGTTGCCTGCGGGCTTTGCCCTCCGGCAACGGCCCTCGGCAGAGTGGAGATGGATCTTTTGTTTTTTGATTCGTAACGTGGCCATGAAAGGGCCGCTCTCGCACGGTAGTGTCGGAATTCGTTTGCAGAAAACTTCTTTTCGGGCCGGTGGTCATGCCGGTGGGCACGGGGTCCCTCGACTTCGCAGGGTCGTTTTTTTCAGAACGATCCTAACTCCGCTCGGGATGACAGAGTTGAAGAGCCGCACCCGAGGCCTATTGCCAAGGCTGCTCTAGTTTTGCCAGTTCACGGTTACGAATCCTGTGCCGCTTGTGGGGACTGTGTAAAGGTGGTTCGAGCCGTTTTCCCATGTAACGGTGCCGTCGGAGGCGATTTTGATGAATTTGAATTGGATCTGAGTGCCGGCCGGCATCGACGTGTTCAGGAACCAGTTCGGATAGTTGGGGTCGAGCATGGGGCCGATGGCGGTGTCGAATGTTGTGCCCCAATTGCCGAGTTCGACTGTGCTCCCAGTCAGGAAGATGTAGCCGCCGGGATTCGTTGGTGTGGCGTTGTTCACGGTGAATGTTACCGGGATCAATTGGGCCGTTAGAACCGTGAACTGAATTGTGTTCGCGAGTGCGCCTGCGCTGTTCTTCAATTGCACCTGATAGACCCCGTTCGTCACACTCGGGACTGTGAAGGTGATTGCCGAATCCGTCCACGACTGAATCGTGGCAGAGGTTGTGCCGAACATTACGTGCCCTGTCGCAGTGCCGAATCCTTTGCCGGCAATTGTCACCTTCATTCCCGGTTGGCCTAGGGTTGGACCGATCGATCCGACTTCGGGTGTGCTGGGTGTGCCTGTGGATTGCCAGACTGCGACGGTGTGCGCGGGCAGGGTGAAATTGCCGGCGGGATTGTTGCCTCCGCTACCGGCAGTGACGGTGAGGCTTGATCCGCCGAGGAGGGCGCCGAGATAGTCCGAATAGGTTCCGGCTGGCAGTGACGTGAGCAGACCTGAGATCGGATAACTCGTCGTGTCGTTCTTGTTGATCGCGACTAGGACCACGTCGTTGAAGAACTGCCGCTCGTAGATATAGACGTCGTTGTTGATCCAGCGCTGGCGGAACGTGCCGTACGCGAGCGCGTCGTTGGTGCTCTGGCGAAGTCCGGCAAGTTTGTTGATCAGCTTGTAGGCGGTGGTCGTCGTGCTGAAAGAACTCATCCAAACACGGCAGTAGGGATCGCCGCCACCGTTGGTGTCGTTGTGGAGATACTGCTCGTCGCCATAGAGAATGACGGGAATGCCGCGCGACGTGAGCAGGAAAGCCATCGCTTCGTGCAGGCGATTGTTGTTGTTATTGATGGTCAGCAGGCGCGATTCGTCGTGGCTGTCGAAGAAGGTGACGAGATCGTTGTTCCATGTGAAGTTGGAATCTTCGGCGGAGATGTTTCCGTCGAGTTCGGAGAAGTTGTTGTTGCTGCCGAAGACGTCGCGGACCGCCTGATTGACGCCGAAGTCGAGTTCGTTGATGCCGGTTTTGTTGGCAAACTTGTAGGCATCGTGGTACATGGTGTCGCCGGGATTATTGTTGTACCACTCTCCGAATAGAAAACTTGGCGCCTGATTGAAGACGGAGTTGGCGAAGGAGTATTCCCATCCCCAGGTGACGTGCTTGATGGCGTCTAGGCGGAATCCGTCGGCTCCGTGGGATTGGAACTGATGCACTGCGGTTTTCAGATAGCTGTCGATCGTTGAGTTTTCCTGATTGAGATCTTCAAGACTCAGTAGCGTGTAGTACTGGAGTTGATAGCGGTCGTTGTAATCGCCGATGCCGGGATTGTGGTGGAAGTATCCGTTGGGGTCGTTGGTGTCGGAGGCCATGAAGGTTCCGTTGTTGTAGAGCGCGCCGAACTCGCCGCCGCCGTTGTAGCTGGAATGATTGTTGGCCCAGTCGACGATGACCTTTATGCCGTTGGAGTGAGCTGCACTGATGAGACTGTCGAAGGCAGACCAGGAGTTGGTGGAGTCTCCGAGATGCTCTTCGACTTTCATGAAGTCGCGGGCGTCGTATCCGTGATAGGGCGCGGAGATCGGGGAACCGGTGGCGAGATTCAGGTTCTCGTTGTCGACGGCGGGAGAAATCCAGATGGCGGTGACGCCCATGCTTTTGAGATACGACATCTTCTGCTGGATGCCGGCGAGATCGCCTCCCCAGTAGGCTTGCCAGTTGGTATGCGTAGAGTCGTAGAGGCCGGAGCTTTGGCTGGGATTGTCGTTGGTGGTGCTGCCGTCGAAGAAGCGGTCGGTGACGATCTGGTAGATGATTTGCTTTTTAAAATCCTGGGAGTGGGCGAGGATGGCGGTGAAAGTGACAGCGAGGGCGAGGGTGAAGCGGAACAAGGAAGACGACATAGCGACACCTCAACGGAGATCAAACGCGGAGTGATCCACAGCCGGGGGTTCGTGGAACGGCGCTATGGAAGTGTTAGCACAGTTTGGGTCGAGTAGAAGGAAAAATTGATTGGGTACGGATTCCGGAACAAGGTTGGGAGTGTTGTCTTACGCCCCTTCGGGGCTTGCTCCCGATCTGAAAATAACGCCCACGGCTTGCGCCGTGGGCTGCATTCTTGCGCCGCTTCGCGGCTAGGCGTTTGCGGCGAGTGCTTTATCGTCCGGCTTCGAGCCCTCGGGCTCTGGGACCGCGCCTGCTGCCACGTCCTGTACGAATTCTCTGCGGCGTTCCTGTTGGCCTTTACGCTCGATCTGGCGGACGCGGCGCGTCGGCATGTTGCTTGGTTCCAGTGAGACGATGCGGCCTTCGCGGACGACGATCTGTGAGCGGAACCAGTCGGTGCGGTACATGCGTCCGGCGGCGTAGAAGGTCATGGCGGCGGCGATCGGGCCTTCGAATTCGTATCCCGTGCAGCCGATCAGGCGTTTGCCCATTTCCTGAGTCCAGGTCATGCCTCCGACGAGCGGATCATTGAGGCGGCAGCGCTCGAAGGGCGTAGCGTGCGTGAGCTTGCGCAACTGAAGAAGCTGGAGCAGCACCGACGTTTTCGCCAGATTGGTGACGATGAGACGGGCTTCGGTGTCGGAGATTCGCTCCATCTTGATGTGGAGGTCGGGATTCCATTCGCGCTCGAACTCCTCGCGCGCGAGTTCCAGGTGGCGATCGGTCGCCTCGACGTAGCGCAGCGTGGCGCGGGCAAGGATTACGCTGAAGAACGTGGTCACGATCGTCGCAATGACCGGGATGTAGCTCATGAGAGTCGAGAACGGGATGCGGAGCGAGTCAACCAGCTGCATAGGCTGAACGTGCATAGACGAACGCGGCTCCTGCGGCCGCACTTGGGGGAGGGCGACCGTGGAAAGCAGTCTAGTGGCGTGGGTTGCCCGGTTGTAGATACGGTTGGTTGGTGGACGGTAATGTGTGGGGTGAGTGGACTTTGGTAACGGCCGAGAAATGCGATTACCGGGGCCAAAGCCCTTGTTCTATTCCGTATCTGACGCGCCGCTGAAAGCGCCGCTCTTCCACGATTGTTCAGACTGTTTTTTGGGTTAGGAATCTAGTCTGGGCGGGAAGTTTCGCGCGCGGGGGCTCGCGCGCCACACTATTCCAACACGCTGTCGTCTAGTTTCTTTTTGCCCCAGTCGGCGGCGGCTTGGACGAAGGCCACAACCAGCGGATGAGGCTTTTTTTCTGTTGAAGAGAGTTGTGGCTGGAAGAGAGTTGCGAGATAGAACCGGTGAGTGGGTGATTCGATGGCGCGGATTTCGCCCTGCGGGCCACGGGCTACCACGGGAAATCCGGCTTCCATGGTGGTCCATTCGAAATCGGGATTGATCTCGAAGTTGCAGAAGAATTCTTCCGTTACTGTGTCTTTCTCTTTGCCGTAGTAAGACTGGAGGTAGGAGCCGGGCCTGAGCCGAATCTCGGGGACCGCGCCGGAAAGTTTCGGGGCGTTTCCCTTGCGATCGGGCACGGCGCAGGCGACCGGGTAGATGATGATGTTTTTCGAGCCGGAATTGTTTTCGGCAGAGTCGGCGTCGGCGATATGGAGCACGTTGCGGGCGAATTCGATGAAGGCGTACTGAAACCCGCCGCAGGTGCCGAGGAAAGGCCAGTCGCGGCGGCGGGCGAACTCGATGCCCTTCAACATGCCTTCAATACTTTTGTAAGGGCTGCCCGGCGAGGCCCAGATTCCGTCGAAGGACTCGAGCATTTTTTCTGCTTCCGGTTTGACGAGTGAGGGAGTTGGCAGCCACTCGCTTTCGACTTCGATCTTGAGCTTACGGGCGGCGTGCTGGAGAGCGTCGTTGGTGGCGTGGTGTGAGCGGAAATCGGCATTAAAGTCGCCAAGAATGCCAATGCGGACGGCGTCGCTCACGGGTTGATTGTACTAGAGGGGTGTCTTGGCTTCGTGGAATGACTCGGCGCGCAGGTTAGAACCGTGGTGCATGGCCGGACGCGCGCGGGGGCGCGCGCGCCACACTTACGGTCCATACCTAAGCCTTCATGGCTCTGGCGAATGACGTTTGGAATCGCTCCATTTCTGGCTGCGTTCCAACGGTGATGCGAACCCACGTGGGCATAATAGGCCAGATGCGTCCGACGAAGACGTTGTCTTTGGCCATCGCGTCCCGCAGTTGCTGGCCCGGGCGCTTCGTATCGACCATGAAGCAGTTCGATTCGGAAGGGATGTAGGAGTAGCCGTTTCGGCCGAGCCAATCGAACGTCTGCTGACGGATGGTTGCGTTGATGCGGCGACGCTCGGCTACGAGGTTGGGATCTTTCAGGCTGTTAATCGCCGCCACCAATGCCGTTACCGGCATAAAGTTGAACATGCCACGATTGCCGACCTTTTCGATCAGGTCGGGACGGGCGATTATGAGTCCGCAACGGATGCCTGCTAATCCGTAAACCTTCGAGAATGTGCGCAGAACGATGACGTCTTTGCCGGCTTTTACCAGATCGAGGCAGTTGGGGGCGTCGGTGAAGTGGATGTAGGCTTCGTCGACGACGACGATCGCGTCTTTCGGCTTGTTGGCGACAAGGTAATCGATATCAGCGCGCGGTGTCATTGTGCCTGTGGGATTGTTCGGATTGCAGATGTAGAACAGACCTGCGTCCGGAGCCTCCGTCAACATGGATTTGATGTCGTGGGCATGCGTGCTGGTGAGAGGAACTTTCACGATCCGTGCGGCGGTGTGTTCCGCGCTCATCATGCCGAGTTCGAAGCCGGGGTCGGCTGTGACATAGCTTTTTTGCGGTGAAGTGAATGCAAAGACACTATGGGCCAGCGGAGGCGTCGATCCGACCGTTGCCTGAACGTGATCCGGGTTGAGGCCCTCTATACTGGCGAAGGTCTGCACGAGATCGTCGGTGAGATTGTCGCCGTAACGTCCACCTAGCGGAAGAATGGAGGCCATCGCGTCGCGAGCGCCTTGCGAAGGGCCGAGCGGGTTCTCGTTGGAGTCGATCATAACGGCGTCGGGTGCAACCGAACGGCGCCGGCGCGCGGCGGCCGCGAGCATTGGTTCCGTGGTGATACGGAAGGCGCCGGCAACGGAGGCGGCGGCAGAAAGTTGGAGAAATGAACGGCGGGAGAAGCTGGGCATGGCACAGGCTCCTGAGGACAGGAGTTTAACGCCATCTCACTATTTAGTCATTTAAACATTTAATCAATAAGACCTGGGACGGATGTCCGCACTGGAATCAAACCGTCATTTTGTCTTTTGTTGATTAAACGAGCAAAATGATCCAATGAACCAATTTGCTCATTGGTTTTCTTCGCTCTTGCGAATCGCGTAATATCCGGCACGGGCCTGGATCTTGTAGTTCTGCTTGTTCTTGATCTCGATCTTGCGATAGGTGCCGTCCTGGTTTGGGTTCGTCGGGGTGTAGCCGATGTTGTACTGGCTGCGGAGTTCATTCGCGATCTGGTCGAAGGCTTCCCTAAGCTTGTCGAACTTGTTGCCAACGTTGATGACGCGGCCTCCGGTTTGCTCGGTGAGCTTGCGCATTTCGCCTTCGCCGGAGTAGCCCATTCCAAAGCCTCCGTAGAAGCCGCGGTCGGCGCAGAGCAGGACGTAAACGATCGCGTCAGCCTTCTGCGCAGATTCGATCGCATCCTGAATCTTAAGGCGGCTGCCCTCGTCCTGACCGTCGGTGAGGAGGATCATGGCTTTGCGCCCAGTCTCCTTCGATAGCATGTCGTGGGCAGAGAGATACACAGCGTCGTAGAGAAGTGTTCCGGGCGAGTTATGTTGCGGAACGGGCCCGCCACCCATGCCGGGAATGCCGCCACTGGTGAAGTCCGTGTTGATCTTTGCCTTGTTTAAAGCGGCCTGGAGGCGATGCGTGTCGCGGGTGAAGTCCTGAAGCAAGTCGACGCTGATATCGAAACTGATGACGAAGGCTTCATCTTTGTCGGTGAGGATCTGCTTCAGGAATGCGCCGCCGACCTCTTTCTCCATATCGAGGACATTGCGCTGGCTGCCGCTGGAGTCGATCATCATTCCGAGCGTGAGGGGAAGGTTCGACTCGGCGGTGAAGTACTTGATGGTTTGCGGCTTGGTGTCTTCGGCAATCGTGAAGTCGTCTTTCGTAAGGTTCGGGATCAGGGCACCATGCTTGTCTTTTACGTTGAAGAAAAGCTGGACAACGTTGACATTGATCTTCAGAGTTTCACCAGGTTTTTGATCCTGATCGGATTGCTGGGACGGCTGCTGGGCCCATACGATTACCGCCACGAACAGGCCAGCTACGAGAAGTACAGACAGAAATCGATGAAAACCAAAGCTTTTCAGCATCCAGGACTCTCGAGGGAAGTTTTTTGTTAGTCTAACCCTGAAGCTTTAGATGCACCAAATTGCATCGGATTGGCATCCCAGAGGAAGCGGGAAGCTGATTTTTTGGCGGGTGCGAGGATGAACGTGGAGCAGAGCCAGGCGTACCGCGTTGTTCGTTTTGAAGCAGAGGTTCTTTCGACCCGATGGGGCTTGCCGCAATTGAGTGGCCGGCCCCACGCCTGGTGCTCCGTCGGCAGGCTTAGGGCAGGCCGTAGGCTGCATTCTTTGGCCGTTACGCGCCTTAGATGTGTAGCGATTCTGGCATTTGCGCTTGTGGCAGCCCGGGGGGTCGCCCAATCCACGCAAAACCAAAGGCAGAATCAGAATCCGCCGGCAGCGAACTCGCAATCTTCGCAAGATATTCCTGACGCTCCGTCGACGGTGCAGCCTCCTGCTCCGAAACCTGCTCCAGAATCCGATTCCAGTTCGAGCGGGCAGAATTCGGTACCATCCCAGCCTTCCTCCAGCAATGGTTCGAACAACAACGGGTCAACCACTGGAGGGGCAGACCAGACAAAGCAGCCTCCCCCGCCTATGCCGCCAGTCGAGACAGTTGCGCCGGGGAGTGTTCCTGAAGGCGACCAGCAGGCTGGCCCGAAAAATCAGATCAATCCGAGCGAGCCGCTCTATAGGCTGCGGGTTACGACCAGCTTTGTCCAGGTCCCGGTCATGGTCAGGGATGCAAGCGGCACGCCGGTCTATGGTCTGACGTACAAAGACTTCACCGTCAACGAGAACGGGAAGCCGCAAACGCTGTCGTACTTCACCAGCGATCCTTTTCCACTTTCAGTCGCGATTGTCCTAGACCTTGGAATGGCGGACGTTGCCTTCCAGAAGGTCAACCAGACATACGGTTCGCTGGTGGGCGCCTTCAGTCCCTACGACGAGGTGGCCCTCTATACCTATAGCAGCACGGTGAGCCAAGTTTCTGATTTCACGAATCGCACGGAGAAGCTGACGGCGTCGCTCGATGAGATGAAGTTGGTGCGAGGCCATAATAACGGCCCCCCGGTACTCGGTGGACCGCTTGGGCCGCAACCGCCGATGGCAAACGGAATCCCCATAGGGACGGCTGGCCCGCCGCCGGTCTATACGCCTCCCAAGGAAGCGCATGTTCTGAATGATGCCATTCTGCGAGCGGCACTCGATTTGAGCAAGCGTCCCCGAGGCCTGCGCAAAGTGATCTTTGTGATCAGCGATGGCCGGGAGTATGGCAGTCGCGCGAGCTACAGCGACGTCTTGAAGCTACTTGAGACGCGGGATATCCAGGTTAGAGGCGTGGTGGTAGACCAGAGTGCGCTGCCGCTTTACAAGCAGATCTCGAAGCTGCATCTGAAGGGCCAAGGCTACAGCAACATTCTTCCGAAATACGTCTACGCTACATGCGGAGGCCAGGTGTATAGCGAGCTTTCGCAGAATGGAATGGAAGACGCATACGCGGCGATCGCTTCGGAGGCGAGAAACCAGTACACGTTGGGATACGTACCGAAGGCTTCTGCCGATAGCTCCGCATATCGCAGTATCGAAGTACTCGTTCATCGCAAAGACCTGAAGGTTTCGGCGAAGGATGGGTATTACCGGATTCCGGCCGCCCGCTAACGTTTCCTTGTTCGAACGCTTCTAATGGCACCAAAGGGCTCGTGGGGTCACCTGAGTAACCTGCGGGCAGTACCTCCCGTGTGATATAAAATCCCCGAGCCTCTTAATAGGACGGAGTGTCCGCGGGCAGTCCCTAGAGGGTGTGTCCGCGTTCGAGGAAAGCCTTGAGTTTCATCAACTTCGCAGCCCGGGAGATCAATTGCAAGATCGTCTACTATGGCGCCGGGCTTGGCGGCAAGACGACCAATCTGCAAGTGATCTATCAGAAAACCGCGGACCAGCAGAAGGGCAAGATGATCTCGCTGGCTACGGAGACTGAACGAACGTTGTTCTTCGACTTTCTGCCGCTTGATCTCGGCTCCGTGCGCGGATTCAAGACGCGAATCCATTTGTATACCGTTCCCGGCCAGGTGTTTTATGACGCGAGCCGCAAACTGATTTTGCGCGGCGTGGATGGCATTGTGTTCGTTGCCGACTCGCAAGAGCAGCGTATGGATGCGAATGTCGAGGCGCTCGAAAACCTGATGGCGAATTTGCGAGAGCACGGGTACGACTTCAACAAGATCCCGTATGTGTTGCAGCTGAACAAGCGCGACCTGCCGAATATCCTTCCCATTGATCTACTCTCGACCGAACTGCGGAAGAAGAACGAACCCATCGTTGAGGCTGTAGCGTTTCAGGGAGTGGGAGTGTTTGAAACGCTGAAGGAAATTGCCAAGCAGGTTTTGACGGAACTGAAAGCCGGCAGCTAGGCGGCTCTCGGCTCTCGGTATTTGATGCTCTTCTTAGTGGTTGCCTGCTTTCTTTTCGACTGCGCCCAGCATGACAAATGGAAAGAGCAGATTTCCTTCTATCTAAGGACGCGACACGCCCCGTGCTATGCCGCGTAGTCACAGACAAGAACGGTGAGATCGTCATCCTGCGTGCTTGCCCATTGACGTACCGCTCGAATGATTTTGTCGGCAGCTTCGTGAGCGTTATCAGTCGCGGTGTCGCACACGAGCTTCGATAGACGTTCACCGCCAAGAAATTCGCCCGTGTTATTTGCCGCCTCGATGATTCCATCGGTGTAAAGAACGAGGCGGTCCCTGGGGTGTAGAGGATGCGCTTTCGTGTCGTACGCGGCGAAATCGAAGGCCGCGAGGATCAGGCCATTTTCCTCGATCTCAGAGACTTGACCGTTCCGCAGAAGGAGCATGGGGGGATGTCCCGCAGCGGAGTAGCGGAATTCCTGGGCTTCCGCGTCGAGGTAAACGTAAGCAGCGGTGACGAACTGGTTTTGGGTATTTCCGTGAAGAGCAGTATTCATTCCGGCGAGGAGAGCCGCGGGATTCGTCGCTTGCGAACGTTGTGATGTCGCGGCCAGTTTGACCATGGATGCGATCAGCGCAGCGGGGACGCCGTGTCCGGAAACATCGGCGATAAGAATTCCGGCGCGCGCATCATCGGCGAGAACGAAGTCGTAGAAGTCTCCGGCGACTGAAGTCATGGGCACGTAGCGAGCGGCAACGTGAAACTTGCCGGAACGAGGGAATTCCGGAGGCAGAATCGACTGCTGGATCCGCCGGGCGACTTCCAGTTCCTTGCGGATTTCGGCAAGTTGTTCTTCGCGATGCAACGCCTGACGGGCTGCGACATAGCCGAGGCAGCCGAGCAGAACGACGAATCCAATCGGCTCGATGTTTGGAAGGCTCAGCCGCAGCACCGAAACGATATTGGCCCACAGCGCGAACCCGGCAAAGATCAACAAACCACGACGCGCAATGATGAAATCGCGGTCAATCTTGTGGTCATAGGCGGATTCGGTGAATAGCAGGAATAAAGCTCCGATGACAACTACATCGTTCGTTCGCTGATAGAGCCGTGAAGGGCCAGTGATGATAGTTGCAATGAAAAGAACGCCGAAGACGGCGAGGAGTGCGTAGGTGGCAAATTTTACTTTGCGTCGTAAGAATCCGGCTCCATCGAAGAACAGAAACGCCGGGATTGGAACAACGAAATTAATGGCCTCCCTGAGCCGGGTGAAGATTGGCGATCCGTCGGATAGGTAATATCCGGTTGCGGTCTGCATACACATGCGAGCACCGTAGAGCATGGCGAAGACGGCGAAATAAAGGAGCAGAGCCGAATTCTTGCGGCGCACTCCTGCTAAAGCCAGGGCGACCAGACCGGTTGTGGCGATGGCGCTGCCGACGAAGAGAAGAACGGAGTCGCCCTTCAGAGCGTGCAATACGTCATTGGCGGTCAGGCCGGGCGGAAGGACTTGCATGGGAAGAATGCTAACTGATTTCTTCCCCATGCAATGGTGGAAAGGCGAAGTCGCGCAGGCGTCTAGAACTCGAGACGGAGCGCGACCTGTCCAGTGCGGTTCCCTGCGTTTTCAGATGTCTGCACGCTGGTGATCTGGCCGAAGGTTGAAGATGTCACATCGGTTGAGGGCGGAGCATAGTTCGAGTGGTTGATGATGTTGGTAAATGTGCTCTCGAACTTAAGGTGAAACTTTTCGCCGAGTGCGAATGTCTTTGAGAGACCACCGGCGATCGCAACAGTACCAGGGCCGAGGAGGCTTCCGACGCGGCAGTTCCCAACTGGGCCAGATGGTTGTGCCACGAATGCTCCGGGGTTGAAGTATTCTCCCGGGCTCGGGTTCGACAAGTTGCCGTCCCCAATGCAGTCGGGCCGCTGGTATGAGCCACGATAGACAAGATTCAGGTTGCCCGGATCGTAGCTCGGGCTGGTTATCGGAGTCAGGTAAGGCCCAGTCTGCCAGAGAGCGATCGTGCTCAACGACCATCCTCCGAGAATCGCTTGCGGAAGAGAACTCATGTGGTTGAAGAAGTGGCGTCCGTTGCCAAAAGGCAATTCGTAAATGGAGGAAATCAGCAGGCGCTGACGGCGTACGGCTGCTACGTTTCCGCGATTGGCTGTGAGATCAAAACGATCGGCAACCGGCGTTCCATAAATGACTTCCGGGGAGAACGCGGTGGGTGCGTCTCCGCCAACGTTGCCCAGGCTCTTGGCCCATACGTGACTTGCCTGCAACGTGAGTCCGCCACGGGTGCGATGATTTAGTTCGGATTGCAGGCCTTCGTAGTTCACTGATCCCGCATTCTCGGAAGAGAGAATGCGTCCCCAGTTTGGATACGGCTTGGGATTCGGATTGGGTGAGAGTGTGTTCGGGGGAAGCTGATTCAGATCGACAGTCTGGCTCATGCGGTAGGAGTTCGTCCCGACGTAGCTGACGCGCAACGTGGTGTCGCCGACGAGTTCGCGTTCGACCGTGAGGTTCCATTGCGCAGACTGCGGATCGCGATAGTTGAGGGGAGTGTTCTGGTAGAAATCACCCGTGCCGGCGAGCGCCGCCGGGCTGATCGGCGTCGTGACATTTGGGAACTGATACGCAGGTGCGCCACTCTGCAGGGAATTGGCAGTGGTGCGAACGACTCCTACGCTGATGTTCGTGGTGTTGAAGGAAAGCTGGCCAAGGTTGGTCATCGTGAAAATGCCGAAGCCGCCACGAATGACGGTCTTTTCGTCGCCGAAGGGACGAAAGGCGAAGCCCACGCGTGGCTGGAAGTTCCCTTTGTAGAATTCGCGAACTCCGGGTCCGAGGCCGTGCGAACTGGCGGATTCCACGGGACCGCAGGGCAGATTGGGATTGGCAACGCCGTAGGGATTATAGGGACCGGCGCAAGCGTTGATCGACTCAAGGAAGGCCTGCCGCGGGATGTTCGCATCCGGAACGATGACGCCGCCGTTCCGCTTATCGAACGCGGTGAGATTATTCAGCGGACTGACGAATGGAGGCAGGGCCTGCCAACGGAGTCCGAAGCTGAGGGTGAGCCGACGGTTCGCATGCCATTCATCCTGGGTGTAGACGCCTGTTTGGATGGTGTGCGCCAGGACATCAGGGCCAGATTGTGCGGTGTAAGTCTTTGCCGGAAGTCCGAGGAGAAGATCGGCGAACGAGGACTCGCAGAGAGTGGGTGTTGTGAGCGTTGGAGAGCAGGCCGGTAGGCCCGTGAGTGCGCCACCCGAGAAAGTAAAGGCGCCAAAGTCGTCGGATCCTCCGAAGCTCTCGATGTCGGCATAGGCAACCCGGCGGATGTCGATTCCGAACTTCATGCTGTGCTTGCCGCGAGCCCAGCCGAGATTGTCGGTGAACTGAATGGTTTGCGATTTGGTGACTCCGGCTTTGTCGCGTCCGATCGGTGTCAGGCCGGTATCGCTGAAGTTAAAGGTGGGGAATGCCGACGCTGTCGGATGATCGCTGATGTCGAGCCCGACCAGTCCTAACTGTTGGATTGCGTTTGCTCCTTCGATTGGGAAATGAACTCCGATGCGGAAGAGCGACAAGCCAAATCGAGCCTCGTTCACCAGCGTATTGGTGATGGCGTAGTTGTGCGAAAGGAGCAGGTTGCGATCCGTTTCGTTGTCGGAGTCGCTGGGCAACAGTGGGTTCGGCATCGTCGACGCAATGTTCTTGGCACTCCATCGGCCATAGATCGATTGCTTCGCGGTAAGAGTGCGGTCGACGCGGATGTCATATCCGTCGGTATTGCTGGGAACAGGGGTTTGCTGCAGGTAATTCACGCTGGTGTTGGGAGAGGTTGGGGAGGGAAGCATCCCAAAGAGAGATGTAGCTACCGGATTGATGCAATCGGGATTACAGGCGACAGAATTGTTGGGAAAGGGTTGTCCGGTAAGTGGATTCACTACGATGCTGTTCGTGCCGATGAAGTTTGGGTCATTGAGATTTCCGTTTCGCATTGCTGCGGTGGGAACACTGAGGAATGAGGGTGTGGTTAATCGCCTGCGATTGCCCTCGTAGGCCACGAAAAAGAATGTGTGTGAGTCCTTGTCCAAGGCGTAGGGGATTCTCAGCGGACCTCCGAGGCTGCCCCCAAAAGTATTGAAAGCTTTGTGCGGCTTCAGTGGCAGATTGTAGGGAGTGGCATCGAGGAGGCTGTTCTGCATGTACTCGAAGAGGCTGCCGTGCAAACGATCGCTGCCACTCTTCGTCGAGATCGTGACATCTCCGAGTTGGGCGAATTCAGCGTTGTTATTGAATTGAGCAACCTTGAATTCGCTGATCAACTCGGACGACGGGTTCATGTTGCCGAGAGCTCCATTCTGGCGGATGTTGACGGTCGATGCCCCGTCAACCGAATACTGCACCTGAGAGGGCAAACCTCCTCCAATCGCCACATTGCCGTTGGCATCCTGTTGTGCGCCGGGAACTGTATCGAGCACGGCCATCGAACTGGTCGTGGCGCCGCGATAATTGACCGGAAGTTGCGACACCTGCAGAAAGTCTTTGGTATCTGCGAGAGTTGCGCTCTCGGTGTTAATCATCGGAGCGGTGTCGCCAACCTCCACTGTTTCCGTCGCCGACTTTACCTGGAGTGTGAGATCGGCGCGAAGAGTCTGCCGAGCGTCCAGCTGCAGAGATTGCAGTCTGAATGTGCCGAAGCCGTCCGCAACAGCGTCGACCTCGTAGCGGCCGGGCTTTACATTCATGAACTGAAACTCGCCATCAGCGTTGGAGACTTCGGCTCGACTGGAATGTTCCTCCATGTTGAGCAACTTAATGTTCGCGCCGGGAATCACCAGGCCTTTGGGATCTTTGACCACGCCTATGACCGTTCCGAAGGTGGATTGGGCCTTGGCAGAAGGCTGGGTGATGATGACGGTGAGAAGCAGAAATACCGGTGCGACCCGAAAACGGGACATACTTGCCTCCTCGATCGTTCATCGCTGTCTAAGAATTCAATCGCGATGAACGATGAGTGGGTAAGTTATCGAGGGAGCCGTAAGGAACTCATAAAACTGGGACAAAACTTTCGCATGGAGGAGATTTGCAAAACAAGTTGAACAAGGCTTTCGAATGGGGAAGATTCACAAAATAATTGGGCGCGGCCTCTTGAATTTTTATGCCTCACTGAGGCGAGCCTAAAAAGAAAACGCCGAGACTACTCGGCCAGTTCTTCCCAGCGGACTACTCTCTTTTCGCGGCTGCTTTTGTGAGCCAGGATGAGCGCGCGCTGTGTGCGAAGGAATTGTTCTGGCGGTACTTCGAGCGGCGCGCATTTTTCAACGGCGTCGCGGAAGTTGACGTAGAAGCCGCGATAGTCGCCGCGTTCGGTCTGGATCTTGCGTGGGTTCTCGCCTACGCGGGTCAACGTTCCCCAATGTTTTTCTGTTTCGAGTCCCCAATCCTTGCCCCAATCGAGACCGTCAGGATAGTTTGGGCTTCGAAGAATTTCTTCCTGCGGGTCCATGCCGTATTTCACGAATGATCCTTCGGAGCCATGCACAAGCAAGTGATGACTCGGGGCGTAGGCGATGATGCGCGCGCGCAGGGTGGCGCGTAATTTCGGGTACTGCATGATGACGTCGAAGGCGTCGTCGATTTTTGCGGTTTCGCGCTGGCGAAGGGCCGCGGCGTAGATCGATTCGGGTTCGCCAAAAAGGACCAGCGCTCCATCGATGAGATGCGGGCCGAGATCCCAAAGGACGCCGGCGGCGGGGAACTCAGCTTGCTCACGCCATGCTCCGGGTTTTGACTCGAGGCGGAAGCGGTCGAAGCGCGTTTCGTATTCGGCAATTTTGCCGAGGGCGCCGGATTGGATCAGCTTTCTTACAGTGATGTAGGCGCCGTCCCAGCGGCGGTCTTGATAGACGGAGATGAGTCGATTGCGTTTGGCCGCTAGTTGAACGAGTTCTTCGGCCTCTCTCATCGTTGGAGTGAACGGTTTGTCGACCACGACGTGGCGGCCTGCTTCAAGAATCGCTTTGGTGTAGGAGTAGTGCGTGTCGTTCGGAGTGGCGACCACAACAACATTAATCGACTTATCGGAGAGCATCTCGTCGAGGTTGCGGGCGATGCGGACGTTGGGATACCGCGTTTTCGCATTGTTAGTGTGGCGCTCCAGGATGCACGCCAACTCCATTCCCTCCACGCCGCGAATCATGGGAGCGTGGAACGCCTGTCCTGCCAAGCCGAATCCGATGAGTCCTACACGAACCATGTTTCTTCCTCTTCTGTTTCGTGAAATGCGCTTTTAGCGGTCTTTGAGACGCCGCACGAATTTTAATCCAGACCAGACGTCCGTTACCGCACAGACTTTGACATCGACGAGACCGGCGGCGAGGCCCGTTTCGCGAACGATGTTTTCGTTTAGATCGGTGGCCACTCCTGATGTCTTTTTCGGCCAACTGATCCAGAGCATTCCGGCTGGCGAAAGATTCCTGGCGATTTTCGCGAACTCCTTTTTGAGCGAGGCGGCAGATTTGGTGAATAGCATTGCGAAATCGATTGCAGTCTTCCCGTCATTCGACGACGTACATTTCTTTAAGGATGGCTTCAATTCGGTGATCACATCCGGTGGAGCATCGATCAGGACGAAATGGAATCCATCCTTGATGCCGAGCTTTTTACGAAGAGGAGTTCCGGAGTATCCAGGCATTCGTTTGGCCACGGAACAGCGATAACCACCAAGGGCACGAAGGTACACGAAGGAGCGGCTTCTTGCCTAGAGGTTGCGGTTATTGCGCGGGAGCGTAGTATCCGCGGCGGGCGCGGACGCGGAAGTTCTTGCGATCGTTGGCCACGATCTCGATGGTGCGGTAGTGGCCGTCGGCCCTGAAATCTGCAGGCTTGTAGGAGACGGCATACTGACTGCGGAGTTCGTCCTGAATTGCAGCGAAGGCATTGGCCACATCGCGAATCTGGAAGGGGAAAAAGGCATATCCGCCCGTCGCGTCGGCGATGCGCTCCAGGACTTTGTCTCCAGAGCCTTTTGTCCCGCTCACATTGGTGCTGATCGTATAGACGACAGCTTCGGCGCGCTGCGCCATTTCGATGGCTTCTTCACGAGTGACGTGGCTCTGGTTGTCCTCGCCATCGCTGAGCAGAATGATGGCGCGGCGAACCGGAGTGTTCTTTGGCGCTTTCAGGAGCTTGTCGCGGCAGGCAAAGTAGAGAGCGTCGTAGAGCGCCGTGCCGCCACCTGGGCGAAGTTCGTGCACGCCATGGGCGAGGGCTTCCGAACTGTCAGTGAAATCCTGTGTCACTTCGGGAGTGACATCGAAGCCGACAACAAAGGCGAGATCTTTTGTCGGATGAATCGTCTGGTTTAGAAATTCGATCGCCGATTCCTGCTCGAAACGGAACCGGTCACGAACGGAGTTGCTGGCGTCGATCAGCAGGCCCACCTGGAGCGGCAGGTTTGTTTCGGCGTGGAAGCTGCGAACTTCCTGAGGCGGCTTGTTGTCGTCAGCGATGCGGAAATCATTTTGCTTTAGATCGGTGACGCGGTGACCGTGTTTGTCGGTCACGGTGAAGACGACGTTTACTTCGTTCGTGGTGGTGCGCAGAGTGGTGAGGCCCTGGTCGCCGGAAGAGGAATCTGCAGCCTTTTGATCAGGAGCCGCGGATTCGGACGCCCCAGTCGTTGGCTGTTGCGCTGTTGGATTGCTTGCTGGTGAATCTGTTGTCGACTGTGCCGCTGCGGACGCGAGCAGCGCCGCGCAAAGCAGCGCGGCTACTGGGAACCATTTTGTGCGCAAAGCTCTCTACCCTCACAACCATTATAGCTGTGCTGAGCAACTGATTGGATATGTTGTGGCGGGGCCTACTTGGGGGGGATCGGGCCTGCAGGGCCCGGTTCAAGGGAATTCTGGAAACCGCGAAGTTCATTCGGGAGTGGAGCACTGAGCCCAATTTTTTTGCCCGTCCGTGGATGAACCAGTTCCAACTGCGCCGCATGCAGGAAGTTTCTATGGAGCGAGATCGTTGGGGGCGTGCGTCCGGCTTCACGGCGGCCGCGGAGTTCGCTCGCAGCTCCATAGAGTGCGTCGCCAACAACGGGGTGCCCCAGTGACGAGAGGTGGACGCGAATCTGGTGGGTGCGGCCGGTATCGATCTTGACCTCGACAAGGGTGAATTTCCCATACGGAGAGTCGATTCTGCGCAGGGCTTTGTAGTGGGAAACGGCCTCGCGGCCTCCGGAACCGCGAGTTGTCATTCGAATGCGCCGCACCTTATCACGGCTGATGCTGGCGGAGATTGTGCCCGAATCTTTCTTCAGCCAGCCTTGGACAAGTGCAATGTAGGTTTTCTTCACTTCCCGGCGGGAGAACTGTGCGGCTAGTTTGCGGTGCGTGTCGTTATTTTTGGCGACGACGATGAGGCCGCTGGTTTCTTTGTCCAGGCGATGAACGATGCCGGGGCGCATTTCTCCACCTACACCCGACAAAGTGGCGAAATGATGCAGTAGCGCATTCACCAGGGTGCCGCGATTGCGGGCGTCGTCCGTTGCTCCGGCACCGGCGTGGACCATCATTCCTGCGGGCTTGTTGACGACGGCCAAGTCATCATCTTCGTACAGAATTTCAAGAGGAATTTCCTCAGGAATCGCGCGCAATGGGGGGCGTTCCGCCGGGCCCAGGATTGTGATTTGCTCATTGCCGTGCAGTTTCAGAGACGCTTTTGCGGGAGCGTCATTTACCAGGACCTTATGATCGGAAATCAGTTCCTGGACGCGGGCGCGGCTGACGTCCAAGAGGGCGGCGAGGAATTGATCAAGTCGCTTTCCCGCATCTTCTTCGCGAACCAGGACTGAGGTGTGGAGAGCTTCAGCCATCCGGTTGCACGATACTACAGAGAACCCCTCACGAGCATGTCACGGGTCAGGCGGCTCCCATAAGCGGCTTCCCAAAAGGCAAAAACTGCATCCAAGCTGCCCGATGCTTGGCAAATACAAGCGGTGGATGGTCTGTCTCGCGATCGTTATCGGCTTTGGAGGGCTCAATTCCGCCTCCGCTCAAATACAAGGCTCCGACCTGCCAGATGCGCCATCTGAGGTATTCTTCAACCCCCACCACGGTGGCGATCCGGCGTCAGATCGGAAGGTGTCGTGGAGTTCGCTGCCGAAAGATTTTCTTCACGACCAGAAACAGATCTGGACGTTTCCGGTTCAATTGGGAAAGGGCAAGCACTGGGTCCCGACGGTGGCTATTGTCGGCGTTACCGGTGCATTAATTGCAACCGACAAATACACGGCGCCCTATTTTCGGAACCACCAGGGACAACTGGATGACGTCAATGACAGCTTCAATTCGTACCTAACTACTGCCGAAGTGATCGCGGTGCCCGCAGGTCTGCTGATTGCGGGGTACGAAAGGAATGACGACTATCAGGTGCAGACTGCGATCCTGGCTGGGGAAGCCTATGCCGATTCGGCTATCGTCGATCTCGCGATAAAAGCTGTCAGTCGCAGGAAGCGTCCAATCGACGTGCCGGCGAATGGATCATTCAACGACACGTTCTTTGCCGGCGGCCAATCGCCCTTCAAGGGAAGTTCATTTCCGTCCGGACACGCGGCGGGAGTTTTTTCGGTCGCCACAGTCGTCGCCAGCCGATATAGCAATCACAAATGGGTCCCTGTGCTGGCGTATGGCTTTGCGGCAGCGATCAGCTTTTCGCGAATCACAACCAGCGCCCACTACGCATCCGATGTATTCCTGGGAGCGGCACTCGGATACACCATCACGAAGTATGCCGTGTTGCAACCGCGCTGAGGAATTCGGGCTATCAGCGGGTTGCCCTGACCGTGCGCGCGGGAGTTGATTTCGTTCCCGGCCGCAGCCACCAGATCAATCCACCGCCGAGAACCAGGCCGATGGCGATCAACTGGGTGCCGCTCATCACGCCGCCGAAGACGGAACCCCGGCCGGGATCGTCGCGTAGATATTCGAGGAAGAAGCGGGCGATTCCATAGATGAACAGGAATGCTCCGAAGACTTGGCCGTCGAATTTCCTACGTTTCAGCAGCCACATCAAGAAGACAAAATTCGCAAATTCAACGGCGGACTCAAATAACTGAGTAGGCTCCAGCGGTATTCCCAATGGAGTTCCGGTGATGGAGTTTGCGAGTGGATTGTGAAACGTAACAGCCCACCAATGATGCGAGGGTTTGCCGTAACAGCATCCGGCGGCGAAGCAGCCGATTCGTCCGATGGCATGTCCCAAGGCCAGGCCGGGAGCGAAGGCATCGCACGTGCCGAGTGGCGGCATGTGGTTTTTGTGAACGTACCAGGCTGCAGCGACGAAGGCCGCGAGTAGTCCTCCCGAGAAAACGCCTCCGGCCTGCAGTGTGGTGATGCTGAAGATCTCGCTGGTATGAGTCGAGTAGTAACTCCACTCGTTGATGATGTAGAGGATTTTGGCGCCCGCAATTCCGCAGAGGACGACGAGGATTCCGAGATTCCAAGCCTTGTCACCGTTGTAGCCGAGGCGCTCGGAGTTGCGAACGCTAATCCAAAGTCCGAGCAGGACTCCGAGGGAGACAAGGAATCCGTAGGTCGGCAGGAAGAAGCTTCCGATGTGAAAGAGTTGTGGGAACACTGATTCGTTAGATGCTTGAAACGAAGAATGGCTACTCAATCAGTCTAGCAGGAGAGGCCCGAGGAGATGGAGATCCTTCGCTGTGCCTGAAAAGCGGCTCCGCTCAGGATGACGCCCAACAAGAGTTATTTTCTGAAGATAAAGAACAAGCCGACCCACTGAGCCGTGTGACGGGGCCGAGAATGAACCCGTCGGTAGACGTTGGGCGCCCGCCGAGACCCTTTAGGCATCTGCGCATGGCGCAGCGTTGCTCACCGGATCCTAGTTCGAGTCGAGCTCCCGTTCATTCTGCATTGGTTCAAATATCGGTTACCCGCCATCACCAACGCGGCAGGTCGGCTTTCAGTCTGGATGCTAGGGAAATTGGGAGCGGTTGGCAAGTGGAAGGGCTGAAATAGTTGGCAGATAGCTTGCAACCAAAGTAACGTGTGATTCACAAGAGAAGCTTGCGATTCAGTCGCATGCAGTTGACAGTGCGATACGCACGGCGCCATGTAGTTGATTTCGTTGAAGAGCTGTAAGGTATACTCGGGATCAAACATTGGGCCTGATGCGTGCTCGCCTGCCGAATTGCGAGGCGCTGGAGCGACGTCGAGAAATGTCGAGGCTGCGCACGTCCGCAATGGCGGCGGCGACACTGCTGGTTCTCGTACATGTGAGCATCTTGGTGCTCCGTTACGGGAGCGACATGGCATCATTGTGGGGCGACTGGATCGACACAATCGCGCCACTTATTGCGGTCGTCGTGTGCTGGCGCGCCTCGGTTCTTGCTGGTCCGTTCGGAAAACGGGTGTGGCGGCTCACGTCGTTCTCCGCCCTTCTGGTCGCCGTCAGTCAAGGACTTTACACAGAATATTACGACTATTTGCACGCGCAGCTTGGTACTTTGTGGCCGAGCGACGTCCTTGTATTTTTCTGGGTTGTCCCTCTGGTGATGACCCTGTTCTTAAGCCCGCGTGATCCGAACAGCGGTTATCAATGGCTACGGATCTGCGACTTCGCGCAAGTCTGCACGCTGGCACTGGCAATTGAATTATCGGAAATCTACGTTCCATCGCGGTGGCAGAGCGCAGGCCAGGCCATGGAACTTCGTACCGCGCACGCCGGGTTCCTCTTTTACGGGTTGATTGCGTTGAGTTTTGTGGTTCGAGGGCTGATCTCTGAGCACCGGGTGGAACGCGCATTTTTCAGCCGCCTCGGAGGCTTTCTCGTCGTTTATGCGGCGGTGATGACCGGAACGCTCTCTTACCAGGCTTCCGGGCACTACAAGCAGGGGGAATGGACAGACCTGCCGTGGACCGTCGCTTATGCGTTACTGATCTGGATCGCGGGAACGTGGAATGAAGGCGAGGAACTTGCGGGAACTCCGTCGGGTTCAAGAAGTCTTAGGCTGCTATCGCTGTTCGCTCCATTGTTAATTCCGGCGATTATTTTCCCGCTTGTTCTGAGCGTGGCCCGGGAACAGTTTGGATGGGCCGCGACGCTCGCCGTGGTTTCTTTCGCGTCCGCCGGTGGGCGGATGTTCTTTGTGCAGAATCAGCTGCTCGCCAGCTCACAGGCACTACAGAAAAATCTGGCTCTGCTCCGCGGCATCATGGAGAGTACGCCCGACGCCGTGTTCGTAAAGGACCTGAATGGGCGATACATGATGGTGAATCCCGCGGCCGGAAAATACGTGAACAGGGCGTCCGATGAGGTTGTGGGTCTCACGGATACAGAACTTTTCGGGCCGGAAAATGGCCTCATCTTGATGGATCGCGACCGTCAGGTCATCGAGACCGGAGAGACTCAGACTTACGAATTTGCAAGACCCGGGGGTGAGGGCGTTAACACGTATCTCACCACGAAGGGGCCCTATCGGGATGCAAACGGGCGGATGCTCGGCGTACTGGGAATCTCGCGCGACATTACAGATCGCAAACGAGCCGAAGAAGAAATCCGGCAGTCACAGCAAAAGCTGCGAATGCATTTTGAGAACACTCCGTTGGCTGTTGTGGAGTGGGATCTCGATTTCCGGGTTTCAGCCTGGAATCCATCGGCAGAGCGGATTTTTGGATACACGCGCGAGGAAGCGATCGGACAACATGCGAACTTCATCGTGCCTACCGAAGCTCGGCCGCAGGTCAACGAAGTTTGGGCAAGCCTGTTGGCGAAAGAGGCAGCACTGCAGGGCAGCGCCAATGAGAACCTCACGAAGACCGGCAATGTGATCTTCTGCGAGTGGTACAACACGCCGCTGGTTGACGAAGCGGGACGCGTGCTTGGCGTTGCGTCCCTGGTGGAAGACGTCACCGAACGCAAGCGCGCTGAGGAGAAGTTCCGGGGGTTGCTGGAGTCGGCGCCCGATGCGATTGTAGTCGTGGACGGCGGCGGGAAAATCGTCCTGGTAAACGCGCTTACGGAGAAGTTGTTTGGATATCGACGCGAGGAATTGTTGGGCAAGCCGGTAGAGATGTTAATGCCCGAGCGGTTCCGGTCGGGACATCCGCAGCACCGATCTGCATTTGCTTCTAAGGCACAACCGAGAGAGATGGGTCCAAGGCTGGACCTTCATGGACTGCGGAAAGATGGAACGGAATTTCCTATCGAAGTGAGTCTGAGTCCTTTGCAGACGGAACAGGGAATGCTGGTTTCGAGCGGTATTCGCGATATTACCGAACGAGTCGCATTGGAGGAGCGGCTCCGCCAGTCGCAGAAGATGGAGGCTGTTGGGCGACTTGCGGGCGGGATTGCTCACGATTTCAACAATCTTCTCACCGTGATTCTGGGCTACACGCAGATTCTTTCCGATTCCATCAAGCAGGGCAGCCGCGAGGCGGACAGCACGGCACAGATCCGGTCGGCGGCGGAGCGGGCTGCGGGAATCACGCGGCAACTCTTGGCATTCAGCAGGAAACAGGTGCTGTCTCCGCGAGTTATCAATTTGAACGATGTTGTGCTGAGCCTCGATTCACTCTTGCGGCGGCTCATCGGCGAGGACATTGAAGTCATGACCGTCCCGGCCAATGATCTGGGTTCGGTGAAGGCGGACCCGGGACAGATCGAGCAGGTCATCATGAACCTGGCCCTGAACTCGAGAGACGCAATGCCGCAGGGCGGAAAGTTAACGCTGGAAACCACGAACGTCGTTCTCGACGCGACGTATGCCACAGCGCACCAGCCTGTAGAACCGGGGCGATACGTGATGCTCGCGGTGAGCGACACGGGGATCGGGATGAGTCAAGAGACGATGACCCGCATCTTCGAGCCCTTTTACACAACGAAGGAGGTCGGTAAAGGCACAGGGCTTGGACTGTCGATGGTTTACGGCATCGTGAAGCAAACCGGCGGCTATGTCTGGGTGTACAGCGAGCCGAACCAGGGGACGACATTCAAGATTTATCTGCCCCGAGTTGATCAGCCGGCTGAACAGAGCGCGGCTGAGACATCGCCGATGAACGTAATGCGCGGGACGGAGACGATCCTGCTGGTCGAGGACGATCCGCAACTGCGGCAACTGAGCTCATCAGTGCTTGCACATTGCGGATACAAGGTGTTGACCGCGAGTACTCCGGAGGAAGGTTTGGCCGTCTGCCAAGCTAATCACGAAACGATCCGCTTGCTTGTGACCGATGTGGTGATGCCGCGGATGAATGGACGGCAGTTAGCGGAGCGGGTGGCGAAGATCTCGCCGGGCATTAGGACGTTGTATATTTCGGGTTACACCGACAATGCGATCGTGCATTATGGGGTGCTGGATTCAGGATTGTGGTTCCTACCGAAGCCGTTCACGCTGTCGGCGCTGGTCGCGAAGGTGAGGGAGGTGCTGGACTCCGTGAGTGACTCTGCGCCATCGTCGCGGGGAGACTAACTTAGTCTGCTCGGCGGTTCCTCGCGCAGAATCTTATCGAGGGCATCCACCAATTGATGCGCGCGTTTCTGGTAGTCGATGCCCTTACCATCCTGTTTCTTTTTCAGGAGGTGATACTCGTCGGCGATATTGAGCGCTGCGAGCACCGCGAGGCGGACCGTGTCGATGGTGTTCGTAGCCGCTGCCACTGCACGCATTTTGGTATCGACGTATTCGGCGAGCTTCAGGATGTATTCGGGGTCAGAGCCTCGCAGGTTATAGGCCTGGTCGAAAATTTCAACTCGCACGCTGGCGTTCTGCGCATCCTTGATAACGGGATCTTTGGTCGCTGTCGCCATTTAATGTTCTCCCTGACAATCCAGATGAATCAGCCGCTCCGGTTGCGCTAGCTGGCTTCGGCGAGCGATTCGATCTGTGCCAGCATTTTTTCGACCCGGCTGCGGATGTCTTCCCGTTCCTTCTTGAGTTGCACCGCCTCGCGGCGCAGCCGAACCAGTTCCTCTTCCCGCTCTTCCATCTGCTGACGCAAACGCTCCGCGTCGCGTTCCGCAGCCGTTTGTGCCTGGCGTGCCGCCTTGTACAGCTCTATGGTGCGATAAACCTTCTGTTCCAGCGCCTGAAAATCGTCTGCCGGAACCTTTTCTGCTAATGGTTCGACTGCATTGGACGCCATACTCGTGCTTCCCCGATCAGAGAAATTGAAACTTACTCGCAGTATACTCCACATCGCTGTGAGCACTGTGACCAGAAGGTCGCTGTTTTTCTGCCCAACGAAGCTTCGAATGAATGCGGCCTGCAACGAGGCGAGAATTTTTAGCGTCAACCCTGGTTCAGGACTCCACATCCAAGCGCCGGTGGTGAAATGGGCAAAGATGACTTCGTTGTGATCCGCTATGTCAGCCTGGTGCTGATCGTGGGATTGTTTTCCTTTGTGCCCGTGCGCGCAAGCGCTCAAGCAAAGCAGGAGTCCGGCAGCTCAAGCTCAAATCAGGGCAAGGTTGCGCACGGTCAGTACATCGTGAATGGAGTGGCGATGTGCGGGATGTGTCACACGCCACGTAACGATGCGAATCAAATCGACCGCGGACGCTGGCTCGATGGCGCAGCGCTGTGGTTGATGCCGGCACACCCCGAGGCAAACTGGCCCTTGAAAGCTCCTCGGATTGCGGGGACGCCTCCGGGCAGTGATGAAGACATGGTGCGGCTACTTACGACCGGGATCTGGAAGGACAAGGGTTACTTGCGGGCGCCGATGCCGCAATTTCGCATGAGCAAGGAAGACGCCGAAGCGGTCGTCGCGTACTTACGGTCGCTTACGCCGCACGCCGGAGATTGAAAAGTCAGGGCATACGGGACTTGGCTATAATTCCATCCCAGCATATTGGGGGTGGCCATGAAATTTTTTGCCAGTATTACATTGCTTTCTGTACTTCTCGCGCTATCAACGACCAGTCTTGCGAAAACCAAAGTGGAGTTGAAGGACGCCCAAGGAAAAGATATTGGTGCCGTCGTCATCTGGGACCAAGGTTCTGGCGTGGCGCTCGAACTTCAACTCCACGACCTGACTCCTGGCGAACATGCTATCCACTTCCACCAAGTCCCGAAGTGTGAAGCGCCGGACTTCAAATCTGCTGGCGGCCACTTCAATCCTGAAGGCAAGAAACATGGCTTCGATAATCCCGAGGGGCATCACGCGGGTGATATGAAGAACTTCATGGTCAAAGCGGACGGCACCACGGGGAAGGTTCATCTCGAAGATTCCGACGTTACTTTGAAGGACGGCCCGCACTCGCTTTTGACGAATGGAGCGGCGATTGTGGTGCATGCAAAAGCAGATGACTACAAAACGGACCCGTCCGGGAATTCAGGTGACCGCGTAGCTTGTGGAGTAATCACGAAGTAACAATCATTCCCACAGAGGACTCAGAGTGCGCTGAGGGGATATGAGAGTTGTGCAGCCTTCTGATGTCAGAGTACTAGACTCCGCCGCCTCTGCGACTCTGCGGTTTTCATTTTGTTTTTAGCGTGGACAATCTCCGCGCGGCCTCATCCAACGTCTCGGGCTTCTTACAGAAGGCGAAGCGAACTTGCTTCGCGCCATCGCTGGGATCCCGGTAGAAGCTGGATCCCGGCACGCAGGCAATCCCAACATCCTGCACCAAATGCTTTGCGAAGGATACATCGTCCTGATAGCCGAATGCTGAGATGTCGGTCATCACATAATAGGCGCCGCGCGGGCGGAAGCATCGGAAGCCGGCGTTTGTGAGGGCAGGCATGAGGTGGTCGCGGCGGACGCGGTATCCCTCAGCAAGTTTTGAGTAATACTCCGGCGGAAGGCTTAGAGCAGCGGCACCGGCTTCCTGTAATGGCGCGGGGGCACCAACCGTCAGGAAGTCGTGCACTTTGCGGATCGCGTTGGTGATCTTCTCGGGAGCAACGGCCCATCCCACGCGCCATCCGGTCACGCTGTAGGTTTTTGACATCCCGTTGATCGTGACGGTGCGGTCGCGCATGCCGTCGAGCGAGACCATGGAGATGTGCTCCGTACCGTCGTACAGAATGTGTTCGTAAATTTCGTCGGTGATGGCGAGAACATCAAACTTCAGGCACAGGTCGCGAATGAGCTCGAGTTCCGCGCGCGTGAACACCTTGCCCGTGGGATTGTTTGGTGTGTTCAGGATGATGGCTTTGGTGTGCTTGTCGAAGGCGCGGCGGAGTTCCTTTTCGTCGAAGGTCCATTCGCCGGATTCGTCTGTCGGTGGGCGCAGTTTGACGAATTTCGGCTTCGCACCGCTCAGGACGGAATCAGGCCCATAGTTTTCATAGAACGGTTCGAAGATGACGACCTCGTCTCCGATATTGCAGACGGCGAGGAGCGTCGAGATCATTGCTTCGGTCGATCCGCAGCAGACTGTGATTTCTCTTTCGGGATCGACTGTAATTCCTTGCCACACTCCCATTTGCCTGGCGATTGCATTGCGCAAGTTCTTTGCTCCCCAGGTAATGGCGTATTGGTTTACGTCGGCGGCGACTGCCTGCTGCGCGGCTTGCTTGATTTCCTGCGGGGCAGAGAAGTCGGGGAAGCCTTGGGCCAGGTTGACGGCGCCATAGAGCATTGCCTGGCGTGTCATTTCGCGGATCACGGATTCGGTGAAATGCGAGACTTTGTCGCTTAGAAAATGCTTGGGTTTTTGTGGCTTGGTTTTGCTTCCGGCAGAGCGATGAGCCATGAGAGGCAGACTAGCACAGGGCGGGAAAGGATCAGAGGCCAGGGCCGGGGATCAGGAATGGGGAAGAAGCTAGCCTCGTTGCTTGGAGATGCAGCCTGAGAGTTTGATTCCCTAACCCTGCTCTACGGCTTGAATCCGACGCTCTGCCACAACTCTGCCGTGTGATACATCGCGCCGTTGGTGATCACATACTCCACGGCACGCGTGTTGTGAATGTCGGCCAGCGGATCGGCAGTCAGCAGGATCAGGTCGGCTCGCTTTCCGTTTTCGACAGTTCCCAATTCTTTTTCCAAACCCATGACCCGGGCGGGCACGAGCGTGGCTGCCTGGATCGCCTCCATTGGAGTAAACCCGGCTTGCGCGTACAACTCGATCTCACGATGCAAACTGTATCCCGGCACTGCTTGGTCGGTCCCGGCAACGATAGGAATGCCTGCACGGTGCAATGCACCAACGATCGCCAGACTTTTGCTGAAGACTTTGTCTCCGATCTCAGAACTCTCTGAAGGCGGTCCCACATCGGTGAGAGCTTGCGCCAGTTCTGGTGCGATCTTTTCGACGCCGGGTTCGAAGCTTGCGGGTGGCTTTGCTGTTGTTGCTCCGAACAACTCAAAAAGCGCCATCGTCGGATCAACCACCGTGTGATGCTCTTTGAGGAACGACAATGCTTTTGCAGCCTCTGGTGAATCGAGATTGAGCTCTGCAGTTGCTTTCATGCGGTCCATGCGGCTCATCTCTTTCGGGAATGGCGAGTGCATGATGTCGGCAATGTAGTGCAGATGGTTGATCTGATCCTGCCCGGCTTCGATGACCTGATAGGCATTTAGCCCTTCCGGAACGTGACCCGTTACGGTCATGCCGAGGCTGTGGGCCTCATCGGCGACGGCTTTCACCTCTTCGAGCTTCACCGAACTGTAGATCTTCATCTGCTGGAATCCGGCATCGTGATAGCGATGGACCCATTGGCGCGCCTGTTCGGGAGTGTCAACGCGCACCGTTCCGATCGCCATAGGGCTTGTGCCGTCGACAAAGCCCGCCAGCAGCAGGCGCGGGCCGAGGCCGCGGTTTTGCGCGATGGCATCGCGGACGGACGTGATGAACTCAAATTCGTTGCCGCAATCACGGACGGTGGTGACTCCCGCCGCAAGATAGATCGGTCCCCATTCGACCTGCTCGAAGTGAGCGTGCATGTCCCAGAGACCGGGGAGCAGAAATTTTCCTTTGGCATCGACGACCTGGGCGTCTTTCGGAATCTTTACTTTCGAGCGTGGGCCGACGGATTTGATCCGGCCGCTCTCGATTACGACAGCAGAGTCGGGGACAGCCGCCGTGCCGGTGCCGTCGATTAGCGTTGCGCCAACGATGGCCAGAGTTGCGCCGTGACTGCCGGGGATGCCCTTGGAAATGTCGGCCAGGGCGCTCATGTTGTCGGAGCCGGCGCGAGCGACGAAATCGCCCAGTGCGTTTTCGTATCCGTCGCGGATAGCCTCGAAGTGATCGAATTCCGCATCCGTCGTGATGGCCGCGACAAGGTTGCGGTTCGAATCGAACCAGAGAGTTTCGCGTCCCCAGATCAGGCCTTCGATGGTGTAGCGATCGAGTTTTTCATCTTTGCTGCCGACGTGGATTGTGTCTTGGCCGCGAGGTTCGATCTTCACAGACCCACTCGGAAGAGTTGCGAGTTGCGCCGGCGATCCGTGCGTTGCCCAGTAGCGAACCATCAGCATCTGCATGGCGGTCGGGGCATAACCAGCAATAGTGAAGTAGGGAGCAGCAGGCGCGTCGCTGTCGGTTTGTTTGTCGCGCGAACGGAGGTGAACTTTGCCTCCTTCGATCGTGATTGACTCGTCAATCGAGATGGGGCGTGCGGTACGGCCTTTGATCTCGAACGCCTGCGGTGTTAGGTCTTGCGCCGTACGGAAGGTGGTCGACAAAGGGACTTCCGAGCCGCGGTCGGTGAACTTGAAATCGATCTGGGCAAGGATTGAGTCGCCATCGCGGCGGATCTCGTACGTTTCCTGGCCGATGGGTTGCTCGAATTTGTGGAGCGTGAATTTCCCTTGCTCGACGGCCTGCTGTTCGTTATTCGCTGGTTGTTGTGCGAAGACCAGCAGACTAGCGAGAGAGCTAAAGAGAATGGCAGGAATCAGTTTTCGCATGAGTCGATTGAGGAAGCAGGCGAGATTATATCGACTCCGCCGGGCATCTGCTGGCGCGGTGGACGGACTAGCGTCCGAATCTGGCGATCGAGCGGGCTTTGGCCTTGGCGGCTTCTGCTTCGCGATTCTTGGGCGGAGCGGTGGTTTCGAGCGAGTAGAGAAGGCGGCGCGAGACCATCGTGATCTCCTCGACCGCGGCGTCAAAGGACGCCTGGTTTGCCTGCGATGGCTTGGCGAAGCCGGTGATCTTGCGGACAAACTGCAGGGCTGCGGCACGGACCTCGTCATCGGTGGCTGGAGGCGCGAAGTTGAAGAGGATTTTTATGTTGCGACACATCTTAGAATCCCTTGGGCAACGGGGCGGGGAGAAATTCAAGACGCAGAAGTTCGCGAGAGACTTGCTGCTCGTTCCACTCCGGAGGTTCCTTACGAATTCGCTCGTTCCTTAATTCCTTCTCACGCATGCTCATCTCAAACGCAATCATCATGCGTTCTTCGCCCGTCATATTGCGGTAGATTTCGGTCTGGTTGGGAACGTCCTGTTTGGACTTTGAACTTGGCATTGGAAAATGGTAGCACTGAACCGGAGGTGTTGAGGCAGATGAGCATGTCTTTCCCCGTGCTATAATTCTTTATTCTCAGTTGCTTAGAGCACGGAGGACGGTATCGATAAACGTTTTATCCGCATCAACGATCGCATTCGGGCCCGCGAAATTCGCGTGATTGACGACGAAGGCAACCAGCTTGGGATTTTGCCTCCGTACGAAGCGATCAAAAAAGCCCGCGAAAAAAATCTAGACCTGGTTGAGATTTCGCCCACCGCGCAGCCTCCCGTATGCCGCATCATGGATTACGGGAAGTATCTCTACCAGCAGGAGAAGAAAGAGCGCGAAGCCAAGAAGCACCAGAAGACGATCACCGTAAAAGAGGTCAAGTTCCGCATCAATGTGGACGACCACGATTACGAGACGAAGAAAAACCATGTGCTGCGTTTTCTCGGCGAGGGCGACAAGGTTAAGGCAACCATTTTCTTCCGCGGACGCGAGATGACGCGCACCGGACTGGGACGCCAGATCCTGGAGCGGCTGATCAAAGACGTAGAGTCGGAGAGTATTGTCGAGTTCCGGCCGCGGCAGGAAGGGAATACGTTGCACGCGATCCTGGCTCCGAAGAAGTCGGACAAGGAGCGCGAGAAGGAAAAAGAGAAAGAAAGAAAGCAGAAGGCCGCCGCGCAAAGCACGGTGAGCGAGAGCCAGCCTCCGGCGCAGGTCGCCAAGCCCGCGTCGTAGCGCGGGTCCAAGCAGATATCTGAGCAAGAGGGAAGTAAAAACTGACAGCTGAAGGCTGCGGGCTGACAGCTGTTTTTGAGGATTTCTATGCCGAAATTGAAAACGCACAAGGGCGCTGCCAAGCGCTTCAAGAAGACGGGAACAGGAAAGGTGAAGCGGGGACATGCGAAACTGCGCCACATCCTGACGTCGAAGGAAACGAAGACCAAACGGAAGTACAGAAAGTCCGGATTGGTGAGCGACGGAGATCTGAAGAAAGTTTTGCGGATGATCCCGTATCAGTGAAATCATTGCCGATCGCTGGATTTTCGATTGCCGAATGAAAACGAATTGAGGTTCGCAATCGAAAATCGGCAATGACCCAATCGGCAATTTTAGGCGTGTGAAGAGGCCGTCAATCGACATCCTGCCTCCAGCCGCCGTTAATCGAAAGACAAAAAGGAGAACCCCATGCCTCGTGTAAAGCGTGGTACCAAACGCCGCCAGAAACGCAAAAAAATATTAGACCGCGCAAGCGGTTATTTCCTCACTAAATCGAAACTGTACCGTTCGGCGAAAGAGTCGGTTGAGCGCGGACTGAAGTTCGCCTATGCCGGACGCAAACAGCGCAAGCGGCAGTTCCGCTCGCTGTGGATCGTGCGCATCGGCGCCGCTGCCAAACTGAATGGTATGAGCTACAACCAGTTCATCCACGGCCTAAAGGTCGCTGGCATTGAACTCGATCGCAAGATTCTCGCGGACCTGGCGGTAAACGATGCCGCGGGGTTTGCCTCGCTGGCGTCCCAGGCGAAGACGGCGCTGGCGTAGGAAGCTTTCAGCCGTCAGCGATCAGCTTTCAGTCGAATCGGGAAGGGCACGCCCCAGTCGTGTCGCCCACATTCTTCAAACAAACTCTGTCATCTGAGTCCAGCTAAGAACCTGTGCAATCCTCGGGGAGTGCATAGGTCCTTCGCGTAAAAAACGCTCAGGATGACAATCGTTTTAGCTGCGTGATGGCATACACAGTTCCCAAACTGACGGATTACTCGGCGGCAGCGCTGGAGAGAGCTGCGGGCGAGTGCGCTGCTGCGTGCACGAGCGAAGCCGCCGAAGTGCGCTCCGATTCCGATCTGAAAGCATTTCGCGATCACTGGATGGCACGCAAGAACGGCATCCTGACGCAAATCAATGATCTGTGGCTGAAGGGTGCGCCGAAAGAAGCGAAGCGCGAAGCCGGAATGCGTGTGAATGAGTTGAAGTCGCGCATTACTCAGATTGTCGAAGCGGCGCACGTCTCTGCTGCTGGGGTTGATTCTCTCGAGGCCGAGCGCGTCGACATCACTTTGCCTGGTGTGAGGCGCGCCATTGGTGCTGAACATCCCGTCATCAAGACTCGAAATGAGATTGTGTCGGTCTTTCAGCGGCTGGGATACTCGGTGGCTGAGGGTCCTGTTATCGAGACGGACTACTACAACTTCGAGGCGCTGAATTTTCCGCCGAATCATCCGGCACGCGATACGCAGGACACACTGTTCATCGCGGGGCAGCAGTCGAAGGCGCAGCGAGAACGGTTGCTGCTGCGGACGCATACTTCGCCTGTACAAATTCGAACGATGGAGAAGATGCGTCCGCCGATTCGGATCGTCATTCCCGGGACCGTGCACCGCAATGATCCTCCGGACGCGAGCCACTCGCCGATGTTCCATCAGATCGAAGGACTGGCGGTCGATACGAACATCACGTTCGGAGATCTAAAGGGAACGCTCGACCACGCGATGAAGGCGCTGTTCGGATCGTCGGTGAAGACGCATTTCCGTCCGTCATTCTTCCCGTTTACCGAGCCGAGCGCGGAACTTTACGTTACCTGCTTCATCTGCGGAGGCCGCGGGAAGCGCGGGGTGGACCCGTGCCGTCCGTGCAAGCAGACGGGATGGATTGAGGTGCTGGGATGCGGCATGGTCGATCCTAATGTGTTCGAATTTGTGAAGGACAGCGGGTATGACCCGAGGAAAGTTTCGGGATTTGCGTTCGGGATGGGCGTGGATCGACTCGCGCTGCTGAAGTATGGCGTCGATGACATTCAGTTGTTCTTTCAGGGGGATGTGCGGTTTTTGGAGCAGTTTGGGTGAGAGCTTCTAGTTGTTGGCTCCTAGCTTCTAGCTTGTCAAAAGCTGGTTTGCTAGAAGCTAGTAGCTAGAGGCTAGAAGCTTTCTATGAAACTTCTTCCCAATTGGATTCGCGATTACGTTGACCTTGCGGTCGACGACAATCAGCTTGCGTCTGATCTGACTGATGTCGGCATCGGCGTGGAGGGGACCAGCGGGTCCGGGAAGGATACCGTCTACGAAGTTGAGATTGGGACGAACCGTCCGGACGCGATGAATCATTATGGCGTGGCTCGGGAGGCGGCGGCGATATATGATTTGCCGCTCCAGCAGCTGTCGGCTCTCGGCGGTCGGTCCACAGCGGCTAAAGCCGCACCTTCTAAGTCTCGTGACGCGGCCCTGAAGGGCCGCTCTTCCACGGTACTCGATACGGGTTCGGTGATCGAAAGTGACTTTCCAATCACCGTCGAAGAGCCTTCGCTTTGTCCTCGATTCTCGGCTCGCGTCATTCGCAATACTCGGATCATCCCGTCGCCTGAGAAGGTTGCGCATCGCTTGCAGTTACTCGATCAGCGGCCGATTTCGAACGCTGTCGACGCTACCAACTACGTGCTCTGGGAGATCGGCAAGCCTACTCACGTCTTCGATGCGGACCTGCTTGAGGGAAATCGGATCATCGTGCGAAAGGCTCGCGTGGGAGAAACGCTGAAGACTCTCGACGGTGTCGAGCGCAAGCTCACCACTGAAGATCTCGTTGTGTGCGATGCGAAGAAGCCCGTCGGACTGGCTGGCGTTATGGGCGGATACGACACGATGATCACTGAGAAGACACGCAACATCGTGATCGAGTCGGCGTGGTGGGATCCGGGGATTGTCCGAAAGATGTCGCGGCGGCATGCGCTGCACACGGATGCGTCGCATCGTTTCGAGCGGGGTGCGGATTTCGAATCTTGCCCGCTGTCGTGTGATTTAGTAGCGCAGATGATTTTGAATTCCGGCGGCGGAGATCTTATCGGCGACGTTGTCGATGTAGTGTCGAAGAAAATGGACCAAGCGCCCGTACTGCTACGGGTCAGTGAGGTTCGTCGAATTCTCGGTGCGGGCCTGGATGCAGGGTTGATTTTCCGTCTGCTGAAGCGTCTGGGATTCGACCTGATCCCTGAGGGACAGGCGGATGCACAGTTCCGCGTGCAGATTCCGAGTTGGCGGCTTGATGTGGAGCGCGAGATCGATGTGATCGAAGAGATTGCTCGGATTCACGGATATAACAAGTTTCCGAATACGCTTCCCGCCTACAGCGGCGCAGTGGTTGAGCTGCCTCATACACCGATTGACGCTGAGTTGCGTGAGCGGTCGCTGGCGCTCGGGTACAACGAAGCGATTTCGCTGTCGTTCATCTCGCATGAGGATGCGGAAAGGTTCTCGTCCGGCTCACAAGTGCTGGAGTTGGAGAATCCGCTCAGCGAAGAGGCTTCGGTGATGCGGACTTCGCTGCTGTCGGGGATGCTCGACATGCTCGCGTGGAATTTGAATCGTGACAAGCCGGACGCGCGGCTGTTTGAGATCGGCAGCATTTATGAGCTCTCGAGCGGTGAGCGGGTTGAGTCGCGGCGAATGTGTCTTGGCGCCACAATGTCTTCGGTACGCGCGAGTCTTCCCGTGGGCGGCGCGCTTGATGTGAGCAAGGGACAGCAGGCGGTTGCCGCGGAAGCGTTCCGCGGATTTAAGGGCGACGTCGAGAACTTGTTCGAGCATTTTGCTTCACACTTGAGGTGCGATCGGAAGACGGCTTCTTACTTTCACCCGGGACGATCGGCGCGAGCTGTAATTGACGCAGTCGAAGTAGCGCAGTTCGGACAGATTCATCCGGAGATCGTTGCCGCGCGCAAACTTCGGCAGGATGTCTTCATCGCGGAAATCGATCTTGAGCGCCTCTACAAACTGGGCCTGCGTCCAATCGCATTCCAACGGCTGGCGAAATATCCTGCGGTCGAGCGCGATTTCTCGTTCGTCTTTGCGGATGACATTTCCTTCGTCGACATGAAGAAGGCTGTTCGAAATCTCGATATTCCTGAAGCGAAGGATGTGGATCCTGCGGAAATTTTCCGGGGTGGTTCGGTTCCGGCGGGCAAGTATTCGATCTTGTTGCGGGTGAGGTTTCAATCGACCGAGCGGACGCTCCGCGACGACGAACTTGCAAAATGGTCCGCGAAAATCGTGGGAGCGCTTTCCTCGCTTGGCGGAGTACAGAGAGCCTAGAGAGTCCAGAGTACGATCAACAAACCAGAGTCAGAATCCCACCGTTACCACAAGGAACGCGGCAGAAATGGGGCACCCATTTCGGTCCGATTCATCGCCGAAAAGCTGAGACGATTCTCATCCTTTTCACACAGTCGGCTCGCCTTCCCTTCAGTCTTTTCTTTTCGTGCCGATAGAACGTGAGTGAGAAATATTCTGCAAGGCCAGGGAGTGGTTCTGGCTCGAGAGCGCGAACTGCTGCCGCTGCGGTATGTGGCGAGGCAGCCGATTGTCGACCGGGAGCAGAAGGTATTTGGCTACGAATTGCTGTTTCGGGACGGAATCGAGAACTGTTTTAGTGGTGATCTGGATGTGGCAGCGCGGTCCACCCTCGACCGCTCGCTTGTCATGGGACTGGATGTGCTCTGTGACGGCCGCCGTGCATTTGTGAACTGCACGCGCGACACTCTCATCAAAGGTCTCATCACCCTGCTGCCATCGACATCGACCGTCGTCGAGATACTGGAATCGGTTCCCGTCGATCCAGACGTCGTGGCGGCGTGCCGCAGCTTGAAAGAGCAGGGATACATGATCGCGCTCGACGATTTTGTGAGCGGCGATCCGCGCGAGCCTCTGGTTCCGCTCGCCGACATCGTCAAAGTCGAGATGCAGTTGACTACAGAAGAGCAGAGGGCCGAGCTGATGAAGCGGTTTGGTCAATCGCACTGCCGGATGCTGGCGGAAAAAGTCGAAAGTCACGAGGAATTCGTTCGAGCGCAGGCCCAAGGCTTCGTCTATTTCCAAGGCTATTTCTTCCACCGTCCGGAGATGCTGAGTACGCGCGAACTGCCGGCGAACCGAGTGAATTATCTGAGAATGCTTCAGGAGGTCTCGCGGCCTGAGCTGGATCTGGATGTGCTCGAGAGACTCATCAAGGCGGACGCGTCCGTATGCTACCGGCTGCTGCGATATCTCAATTCCGCCGTGTTTGGATTCAAGAAAGAAATCCATTCGGTGAAACATGCTCTTTCACTGCTGGGAGAACACGATATCCGGAGATGGGTGCGGCTGGTGGCGGCGGTGGGAGCGGGCCATGACAAACCAAGCGATCTGGTGTTGTCTGCGCTGGTGCGTGGACGATTCGGAGAGCTTTTAGCGCCCCACGTCCGGCACGGCGAGTCGGACTTGTTCCTGATGGGTCTGCTGTCGCTGATTGATGCCATGCTGGAAATGCCAATGGATGCGGTGCTCGAGAGGATTCCGCTCGATCACGAGACGAAGGCAGTGTTATTGGGAATGCCCAGCCAACTGCGCCCAGTGTTCCGGCTGATCCTGGCACATGAGAGCGGAGAGTGGGCCGCGGCCGAATCCCTGAGCAAAGAAATGAATCTAAGCCCCGAGGATGTCGCTGGCTACTACTGGCAGGCACAGCAATGGGCGCGGGAACTTTCGTCGGATAGCTAGGAATGGGTTGTGCAAGATTTTTCCATAGGAGCGTTACTCGCGTACGCCAAGTCCATGCCCTCCTGTGCAAAAGGCGGTTGTCGGCAGGCCTTGCGCGCTTGAGCCAACACGAGTACCATAAAGATGTTCTCATTAGGCCTCGTTCCCGCGCAGGCCTTCTGCGCCAGCCATTCCAGGGCGGCGCCTTACGGATCCGATTAAGCGGAAAATCGAAACTGAATTAGATTTCTTCGTACAAGAGCGGTTCGTTTCAGACTTGGGGTTCGTTCCATAGTGTGTTCCGTCGCAGCCCGCAACGGCACAAAACTCGGATGGAGTGTGCAGGGCCCCTGCGCCCGGCAGGGCGGTTGCTTGCCTATTGATTTTCGCAAGTGTGTGAAAAATTCTGCAGTTACGTTGAGTATTTGAGAGGACTATGAACGCAGGACCAGGAAGACACTCCGGTGGCGGCGGAAGAAGACGGCGGAGAGGGCGCCGGCAACACAATCAGCGTGGTCAACGGCCCGGACCGGGCATGAGCCGCGAGAACAAAGATGGCATCTACACGGCGCCGATGGATCACAGCTACCGGGCTGCGCTGGCGGGTGGAAACAATAACGGACATAAGCGGCCACGGCCAGGCTTCGGCACGCAATTTCCGCAGCCGGAGCCCGAGCCATTGCCCGCGAACGTCGAGTCGAACTCGCGCATTTTTGCATTCATTGAAGATCTTTTCTTCATGGCGAAAATTCAGGAAACCGCGCGCAAACTCAACGTCAAGGTTGAGTTCGTGAAATCCGACAAAGACATGATGGAAAAGATGCAGCAGAATGGCGAAGAAAAGCCGTCGCTCATTATCTTCGACCTCAATAATGCGAACGTGAAGCCTCTGACGCTGATTCCGAAGCTGAAGAGCAAGCTGAAAAAAACATCGATCATCGGATTTCTTTCTCACGTGCAGGGCGATCTGAAGCAGAAAGCCCATGAAGTGGGGTGCGACATGGTGCTGCCGCGCTCGGCGTTTTCGCAGAACCTGCCGCAGCTGCTGCGCCGGCACGGTGCTCCGGAAGAAGGGGAGCCGATGGTGCAGTAGGTAAGAGTTCTTTTCTGGATCAGAGGGCGGACTTCGGTCTGCCCTTTTTTGTTATGCAGCTAGCCCGGCGGCCAGGTCAGGGGGCGTCCACCCAGAAGATGCACATGGAGGTGAAATACCGATTGTCCTGCTCCTGGGCCGACGTTTAGCACGGTCCGGTAGCCCTGCTCAATCTTTCGTTGCCGGGCAATTTGCGCAGCGGCGAGATGGCAGCGGCCAATGATCTCGGCATCGGCGGCTTCCGCTTCCTTTAAACCTGCGAAATGCCTTTTCGGAATGATAAGCACATGGGTTGGCGCTTGCGGATTGATGTCCTCAAACGCGAATACGTGCTCGTCTTCGTGGATCTTCTTGGAAGGAATCTCGCCGCGGATGATGCGGCAGAAGAGGCAATTCGGATCAGTCATCGTTCAACTCCACTGCTGAACGATATCACTGCTGGACGCGTGCGAGCTAATCCAAGCGCACGATGAAGACGGCGCCGTCGGGAGTTTTGGTCTCTGCCGCCAATTTCTGTGCGCGTTCGTGATCGTCATCGAGGACGCGGATGCGAATCCACCAATCTCCAGCTGGGCTGGGGAAGCTCAGCACTTTCGCGGTGTGATAGCGACGCGTGAGGTGGTCCGCTAACTTTGTCGCACTTTTCTCGTTGGGGAATCCGCCAATCTGTACAGCCCATTTCCCCGCCGTTCCGGGAATCGCGGGTGATTGCATCAATTCGACCTTCACTTCCGCCAGGCCAGCCCGCCACACGTCCACTTTTTGCGCCGCTGCCAGCGAGAGATCGACAATGCGTCCGGGTATGAACGGTCCGCGGTCGGTGATGCGTACATTCGCCGTGTGTCCAGTCTTGAGGTTTGTAACGCGCACGATCGATCCGAGCGGGAACGTGCGGTGCGCTGCCGTCATCGCGTGCATGTTATAGACTTCGCCGTTCGATCCGCGACGGTTGTGATACGGAGGTCCATACCAACTTGCAATGCCGGTTTCCGTTGCGAGTGGTTTGGCGTCGGCGGGAATTGTTGGCTCCAAGAGTTCGGCTGGAGCCGCAGGCTTCGGTGGAGGAACGCTTTCACCTGAGGGCGGGATTGAAGCTGTGGGTTCGGGAGTATTCTCAGCCGTCTCCGGCGGCGGAGGCGGCGGCACGCTCACGTGCGCCTGCTTCGGATGACCGCAGCCGCTCAAAAAAAGAATCACCATTAATACGATCAGCAGCATGGCAATGGAGACAAACCGGTCCTGATGAAAATCGTGGCTGAAACAGGCTACTTCGGTTGATTCGGGTGCTGCTCCATGTAATCGGCGAACTCGGCGAGCTTCTTGGACGCGGCCCGCAGAGCGCCGGTCGAGTGCGTGCGCGCTGCCGGAACAACCTCGTCGTTGAGATATTTGATGATCTCGGGAATTTCCTTCTCCAGACGCTGGACGGCATCGTTGATGGTCTGACTGATGCGCGACGATGCGTCCTCGACCTTGCGGTTGAAGTCGTTCACGGTGAACCTCGCGATTTGGCGTGAGTAGGCTCACGCGGTACTGCGGGATGCCAGGCTCGCTTATTATTTCCTGCCGCGAAGACCGGGTCAATGGTGTATTGATCCGGTGTCTTCGTGATTACGGTAGAATGCAAAATTTGCCGATGAGTTCATCCAGCAAGTCGGAGACGTTCGTGCCGCCGGGCGCTTTCCGGCAATCGCTTCTCGCGTGGTACGACGCGCACGCGCGCGATCTGCCCTGGCGAAGGGACAAAGATCCGTACCGGGTGTGGGTTTCCGAAATCATGCTGCAGCAGACGCGCGTCGCAGCGGTGATCGAGCATTATCACGAATTCCTACGCCGTTTTCCGACTATCCAGAAATTAGCAGCAGCGAAAGAGGCTTCAGTGCTGGCGGCCTGGAGCGGGCTGGGGTATTACCGGCGTGCGCGCATGCTGCATGCCGCGGCGAAGGTTATCGCGAGGGAGCGCGGCGGAGAATTCCCGAAGACATCTGTGGAGTGGCGCGATCTGCCCGGGATCGGGAGATACACGGCGGCGGCGATCGCCAGCATTTCGCTCGGTGAATCCGTCGCTGTGGTCGACGGAAATGTCGAACGCGTGTTGCAGCGACTGTACGGCGCGCAGTTTTCAGGCGAAGGCTTTTGGGAGAACGCCTCGAATCTGCTCGATCGACACCGACCGGGAGACTTTAACCAGGCCATGATGGAGTTGGGCGCGACGGTTTGCACTCCGAAGGCACCTTCTTGTTTGACTTGCCCGGTGATGCGGCGTTGCTCGACTCGTGGCGAACGGCAGTTCGGAGAAATAGGGACTCGTCAGACAAAGCGGGAGATTGATGTGGCGTTGCATCGTCGTGATGGCCAGGTTTTTCTCGTTCAGCGGCCAGCGGATGCCCGACTCATGGCAGGCATGTGGGAGTTACCACAAATTGGGTCGAATGGATTATCCAAAAGTCCGAACTCCCGTTTTCGGGGTCCTAACGGGTCTTCTCTGCTTTTCAGTGTGCGCCACTCAATCACCGTGACGGACTACACGGTTCGTGTCTGGGAGAGAGCAACTCCGCAAAGCGGTGCCGGGAAGTGGATTTCGTCTGGGCGGTTATCGGGCATGCCTCTTACAGGTTTGACGCGCAAGATTCTGCGAAAGGCGGGAGTGGTAACGCTCGCGTCTCGCAAACGCGGCGGGACCGTTCGACTGAGCTCAGGGCAGGCGCGGGGCATCCCAATTTAAGTCCAAAATGGAAGCTGGATCATCTAATTGTAGATATCTAGGCCCAGAGCTGATTTCTCCGGGTAGCAAATTTCGAGGACGGCTATGACCGCATTGGCTACGGGAGCGAAGGCTCCCGGTTTCGAGCTACATACATCTGATGGGACGAAGTTTTCTTTGCAGGACGAGTTGGCGAATGGGCCGGTGGTCCTGGCGTTCTTCAAAGTTTCATGCCCCACCTGCCAATACACTTTTCCGTTTCTGGAGCGCCTGCATAAGGCTTATCAGGGCAAAGGCGTGAAGGTGATCGGGGTCTCGCAAAACGAGTTGAAGGACACGGCGTCCTTTGCCAAGGAGTTCGGGGTAACGTTCCCGATCCTGCTGGATGACACCAGGAAATATCCCGTTTCGAATGCCTACGGTTTGACGAATGTCCCCACGATCTTCTGGATCGATCAGGATAGCGAAATCGAGGTTTCGAGCGTGGGATGGGTGAAGGCAGATTTCGAGCAGATTAACCGCAAAATGGCGGAGTACGGTAAAGCGTCGCCCGCCGTAGTGTTCAAGGCGGGTGAAGATGTTCGCGATTTCCGTGCTGGTTGAGGGGCCAAGAACTAGCCGCGGTCTGCGGCTGAAATCCTTAAATCGAAAAGCTTCACCGCCGGGGTCACTGAAAGCGACAGGGAAGCCTCGCCGCAATTACTTCTGTCTGGGGGAACTTCGCCTATAGTCCAACAGTAGTTGCACTCTCGTGCAGGGTAACTGCCAATTTCGCATGCATCTCCGGGACTGAGCCTCCTTTACAATTTTCTTTAGAACTTCAAAAAATCATACCTTCCAGCGGGCCCGCCGCTTCGTTGGGGGAGAGCGAAACATGCAGGGAATCGGGAAGATTGCGTTGGTGTGTCTGATTGCGTGTGCTGGGCTGCTCGTTTGGGCGGACGGCGGTGCCGGGGGAGGCGGTTCCAAGGGGCCATCGGTCCGTTTGCCGGGAGCCGCTTTTGCTGCCCTGGAGACGATCAACCCGGAACACATTCGATGGCATGTCCGCTTTCTGTCACACGATCTGCTGGAGGGCAGAGGCACCGGCCAACGTGGCGGAGATCTGGCGGCCGAGTACATTGCGACGCAGTTTGCCGAGTACGGCCTGAAGCCGGCGGGAGATCACGGCACCTACATGCAACGCGTCCCGCTGGTGGGGATCACGACTCTTCCGCAGACGCAGTTCTCGCTGATCCCGAAAAAAGGCGAGGCGATGAATTTGAAGCCTATGGACGAATACGTCGCCTACGACCAGACGCAACAGCTGGAATCAAACGTGGATGCTGAGGTCGTGTTCGTGGGGTATGGAATCGAAGCGCCTGAATATAACTGGGATGACTACAAGGGCGTGGACGTGCGCGGGAAAGTCCTGCTCATGCTCGTGAACGAGCCAACGTCGGATGATCCGAAATTCTTCAAAGGCAAGGCGCTTACCTATTACGGGCGTTGGACCTACAAGTACGAGGAAGGCCTGCGCAAGGGTGCGGCAGGCGTTTTGCTGATTCATCAGGCACAAATGGCGAGCTATCCCTGGGAAGTTGTGCGGAACTCGAACTCAGGCGAGAAATCTTTCTTGAAATCTGAAGGCCCTGCGCTGAAAGTAGCTTCGTGGATTCATCTGGATGTTGCGACGCGGCTAGCCTCCGCGTCGGGAATGACCTTGGAAAAGATGATGGCATCGGCGCAGTCGCGCGACTTTCGTCCCGTAAATCTGGGAGCGCGGCTGCAAGCGCACATGGTCAGTAAAGTCCGGAATTTCGAATCGAATAACGTGCTGGCAATTCTTCCGGGCGGCGACCACAAGATGGCCGATGAGGCCGTGCTGTATACGGCGCATTACGATCACTTCGGCATCCGTCCGGACATGCCGGGCGACAACATCTTCAACGGCGCCGACGACAACGCCACAGGCTGCGGCATTTTGCTCGAGATAGCGCGTGCGTACGGGAACAGCGCTGCCAAACCGCGCCGTTCAATTCTTTTTGCCGCTGTTACGGCGGAGGAGCAAGGACTGTTGGGTTCCGAATACCTGGGGAAGCATCCTCCAATTCCGGCCAGCAAGATCACTCTCGACCTCAACTATGACGATGTAAAGCCGCTTGGAGCGCCCGAGGAAGTGCAGGTCGCCGGCGCAGAGCGGACGAATTTTTATCCCGTGGTGCAGGCAATGGCGAAGGATTTCCGGCTGGCGATTCGTCCGGATGCGCGGCCCGAGGCGGGGCACTTCTACCGTTCCGATCACTTCAGCATGGCGCGGGTGGGTATTCCATCTTTTTCGATAAACGAGGGCACCAAATTCAAAGGACACTCGGATTCCTGGGGAGTCCAACAGGAAAGCGATTACATTGAAAAGCACTACCATCAGCCGAGCGATGAGTACCGTCCTGAGATGGATTTTGTTGGCGACTCAGCGATGGCCCGCTTCGGCTTCGCGTTGGGCTGGGAAGCAGCCAGCCTCTCCAAGTTGATTGAATGGCAGAAGGGGGACGAGTTTGAGGCGGCGCGGATGGGCGGCCACTAGCTGCAGCGCCGGTCTCAGGCAAATGATCTGCCGTAGATCACTTGCCAAGCCGGCGAATCAAATCATCCACTTAGCCGCAGTAACCTAGGTAACTTTCCCCCGTCTTCCTCGCCTGTTAGCTTCGATATTTAGGTTTGTAATCAGCAACTTCCAAACAGAACGCCCTTAGATGCCGAGACTCCCAATTTTCCGTCTGGGCGGTGCGCCGGAGAAGCCTGCGCATCCGAATCTGTCCGCTTCCACTCCGTTTGTTTCTCTCGATGGACTGATGGTGGGTGTTGACAACCTGCGGCACGATGTCGTGCTGAGTCCGAAGTTCGTGGAGTTGGCACGCGCACAGGTCGCGCGCCTGATTGCTCGGCATGGAGAAGTCGAAGGCCTTTTAGGAGCGGAAGCGCCTCAAAGCAGTCAGGCGCCTTCCTGGATGCGGCAACAAGCTGGAAGGCCCGCACGCCAGAAGCACGATCCAGCGGAGTGGAAATCGGCGCTGACCGAGTTGCTGGTTGGTTCATTGAACCGCGCCAAGAAGGAATTCAAACTCTCCGTCGATCTGCTGGCGCGGCTTGCCGTCACAAAATTTCTCCGTAGCCAGATGAACCTGCAATTTGCGCAGGTGGTCGAGCGAGGCCGCGTCCTGCTCAAGAATTACGACAACAGTCGTATGGGCAAGGGGCACGAATATCGCGAAAAGATCGCGGCATTCCAGGTGCGGAAGAAGATCATTCTGCGCAAAACCGGCCAGGAGATTTTCGAGACACTGCGCGAAGTCGAGAAGAGCACACTGGCCCGCACCCGCCGGTCACTATTCGGCGAAGAGACCACCGGCGGAGCCTATTTCACTTATCCGCTGTTCATGAACCGCTTGCTGTTCTCCGACGATGGACGCGACGACTATCTTTGTGCCGAGCATTACGTGATGCTCGGGAACTGGGATCGCGATCCGGACCGCTATGGGCGCATCCGTGAAATTGCCTCAGGCTTTCTTCGTTCGCTGTATGGCGAGGAGACAACTGCGGAGACGGTCGACGCCTGGATGAATGTTCCCGAGAACGCACGGGATCTGGTCGGCACGGGAACTCCTGAGGATTCGGACGAAGGCGTGGCGCAGCAGGAGCGCCTGGCAAACTGGGTCCGCCTGCTCGAAGATGAGCGGGTCATGGAGAACGTAATCGCTTCGTACTACGTGGTGCCTCTGCTCAGCGAGTACGCGCCAACGATTAATCCGCAGCAACTCAAGAATGCGCTGATCGACCGCACGGATTGCGATCGTGTCGAGCGCATGATTCAGGAAGGTGGCAAGCTTTCTCCGAACAGCCTGTACGCTGCAGTCTCGAAGGTTGCGAGTTGCCGCGGATCAGAACGGGCGAAGGTTGCAGCCCGATTCCTGCTGGATTTCTTCCACTATCACCGCGATTTGCGCCGGCTCGAAGTGCTCAATGCGGCACTCGATTCGGTGAATCTGGTTGGCAACGAAAAATTGCAGGAACTGTCGCGCGTGAATGGCACGCTCTACCAGTTCTTGCTTCCGGAAGAGCAAGATCAGAGCAGTTCCGATCGTGTGCTGCGTCACGTCGTTTTGAAGGCGGACGTGCGTGATTCCACGCGCCTGACGCGCACGATGATGGACAAAGGATTGAACCCCGCTTCGTATTTCAGCCTGAATTTCTATGAGCCCGTGAACAAGCTCCTGGAAAAATATGGGGCTCAGAAGGTCTTTCTGGAAGGCGACGCCATCATTCTTGCCATTCTCGAACGTGAAGGTGAACCGGGACTGGCAGTAAGCCGCATGTGCGTCCTTGCCCGCGAGATCATCGAGATCGTACGCGGATACAACGAATTGATGCAGCGTTCTGGCATGCCTCAGCTTGAGTTAGGCCTTGGCATTACGCTGCAGGAATCGGCGCCGCTCTATCTCATGGACGGAGAGCATCAGATCATGATTTCTGAAGCTCTGAACGAGAGCGACCGGCTTTCGTCTTGCAACAAGCGCGTCCGCAAGATCATGGAGCCGCAGGCCGGACCATTCCACGTGTATGCGTTTCAGTCCGCGGAACTCGATGAGGATGGCAATCCTGAGGATGTGATCCTGAATTTCAATTTGGGTGGAATCCGCATGAATGAGGTGGCATTCCGTAAAATGCAGCAAGAGATCACGCTGGAGCCGCTGAAAGTAAAGCTGCCTGCCTCGCTGGCCTCGTCCGATAAGGGCGAGTACAAACTTTTCAGCGCCATGGTGCCGGTCGACCACGACATATTCCGAAAAATCGTCGTGCGGGAGAGCCGTATCCCGCGAATCGAGTCGTCTGGCTTTTCAGTTAAAGGCTGGACCGATCGTTCGTACTACGAAGTCTGCACCGATCAGGTTATCTACGCCGCGCTGGATAAGAAGAAGGGCGCGAGCCATTAGAACGTTGTCCCTACCCGGGTTGGCCGGAAGGGTATCTGGAATGTCGCTTCCACATCCACTGGCGACCCGTTCTTTGTAGCAGGATCGAATTTCCACTGTGAGATAGCCTCGCTCGCGTACCGGTCGAGGCGGTCATCTACACTGCGCAAGACCCTCACATTTCCAACGCTGCCGTCGGCGTGAATCACTGCATATAGGATGACCGTGCCATGCACGTTCTCCCGCATCAGTTGCAGGGGATAGGCCGGATCTACTTTGCGAGTTGCCATGGGTTGCGAGAGATCGACCGCAGCCGCTCCCACGTCATGAGGCCCGGCATCGTGCTTCAGTTCGGCGAAGCGGATGACCCAGCTTCCTCCACCGGAATTCAGGTTCGGCATGTTGAGGCTGACGGAGTAGAACCTGCGATTGCCGAAAATCGCTCGCTCGGGCTCCGTCAACTTGGTGGCATCGGCAGGCTGCATTGGCGGTGCCGAACTTACACGCGGTGGGCGCACGCTGGCGATCAGGTTCGGATTAACAGTGTTCGCGGGAGCGGATGGTGTGGGATCGCCCGCGATCGGTGCCGTTTTTGGCGATGGGCTTCCGACGTACAGTCCTTTCGGAAGAGTTCCTGCATTCGCCGTTGATGTACCGGCTCCGGGAGAATTGGCGGTAACGTTCGCGTTCGCCCCCGAAGAGCCTGGATTGCCCGATGCGCCGGCATGTCCGTCAGGAGTGGCCGCGAAAGTTCCTCGGCGATTGCCACTTGGAGGATCCGGCGGACCAGTCACGGCGGGATGCAAATTAAGTGCGATGAGATTACCGCGCGAGCCGGCGGAAGCTCCGCTAGAGGCTGAACCAGATACCGATGGTGGCGGAGGCACAACTTGGGGAGAGATGGCGCCGGTGAGATTGCCTCCCGGCGCCGTTCTTTGTGCTGCAACCGGAAGTTGTGGAGCGGGCGCGATCACACTGCTCGGGGCAATGTTGATATCTCCGAGCCGCCGCGTTGACGAACTGTCAACCGCAGGCGGAGGCGCAATCAAGTCAGGCTGCAGACCCGGCACAGCGGCGTGTGTATTGCCAGTATGCACATCAGGCGGAGGTGCAACAACAGAACTCTGCAGATTCGGCGAAGCACGGCGGCGTTCGAGACGATCTGCATCGGGAGCAGGCATGACGACAGAGTTGTCGACTGTGGGTGTTAAGCGGCGGATCTCCGCGGCGGGAACGAGGGGCGAGTCCGGAATGGCGAGTTGCGGCTTCTGTCGCCGATTTGCCCAGGCTACGACGTTGGGCATTGCGACATCGTGCTTCAGCTTGACGCTCGGCGGTGCAACGATGGTCTGCGAACGATTATCGCTTTCGCGTGGAACGGAAATGATTGGCTGTGGTGATCGCTCGGGATCCGCTTTTGCAGCCGGTGCGGACGGCGCAGAGCGGGTATCAAGAGGCGGAAGATATTCGGACGCCTGATAGTAGATCACCTGTGAGTGATCGAAAGCTCGTTGCTGCGGCACAACTCTGGGTTGCAAAGCCAACAGATGCGAGAGTCCCAGGACGATCGCTCCCGCCATGACGTGGTAGACGGCGGATTGGAGGAATCGGTTCCAGGGCAGGCTGCGCGTGACAAATACGTCGGGCCAGAAAGCTGCTGGGCTGGATACCAGTTCGAGCGGTTCAAGACGGGGAGGGAAAATAGCATCGCGGAGGTTACGAAGGAAAACGTCCGAGCGCGAAGGTAGTTCGACCAGCAGCCGCGGAACAGGCGCGGATTGCGGAATTTCGGTCGCTGGTCCTGCCGCAGACATTCACCAATACTAGATGCGGGACGGCCGTTTCGGATAGCAGGAAGGGCACGGAAAGAGGCTTGCCATTCGAGCCTGATCCAGCAAACCGTTTATAATCATGAACTCAACGCATTGCCACAATTCTCACTGTAAGGACCAACTTTGCTCGATTTCTTAGGGGATTTACAACGCACCCACATGTGCGGGACGTTGCGTGCGTCCGACGCCGGAAAAAACGTTGTGCTGATGGGGTGGGTGAACAAGCGGCGCGATCATGGAAGCCTGCTTTTCGTCGATCTGCGCGATCGCAGTGGCATTACCCAGGTAGTATTCAATGCGGAACGGAACGCGGCTATCCACGAGAAGGCGGAAACTGTTCGCAATGAGTATGTTATCGCAGCGATTGGAACGGTGCGGCTACGCGAGGCGAATACCATCAACCCGAACATGCCGACCGGCGAGGTCGAGTTGGTTGCGGACGACGTTCGAATTCTCAACGAATCGAAGTCTCTGCCATTCTTGCCGTCGGATACGGCGCTGACCAACGAAGAGACACGGCTGAAATACCGCTACATCGACCTGCGCCGCGATGCGATGCAGTTCAATATCGAGACGCGGCACAATGTAGCTAAGGCGATTCGAGATTATTTATCATCTCAGGGATTCTTCGAGATTGAGACTCCGTTCATGACGCGGTCGACGCCGGAAGGCGCGCGCGATTATCTCGTCCCAAGCCGCGTGCAGCCTGGGACGTTCTATGCTCTGCCGCAGTCTCCGCAGATGTTCAAACAGATCCTGATGATTTCGGGATGCGACCGGTATTTCCAGATCGTGCGCTGCTTCCGCGATGAAGACCTACGCGCTGATCGCCAGCCCGAATTCACGCAGATCGATCTGGAAATGACCTATCCGCAGCCCGAGACGGTTTGGGGTGTGGTGGAAGGGTTTCTGCGGGCGGCGTTTGGCGCTGCGGGCGAACAGATCGAGACGTCGTTTCCGCGCATGGATTATGACGAAGCGATTCGCCAATTCGGCATCGACAAACCCGATCTGCGGATTCCGCCGTTTACGGACGTTCGCGATTGTTTTAGCGAGCAGAATCTGCAGGAACTGGCCATCAATCCGAATCTGCCGGTTATCGCGATCCGCACGCCGAAGGTGGGTGAGTTGTCCCGCAAAGAGCGCGACGACATCAAGCCGATGTTCCACTCGAAGGGCGGAGCGAGAGTCTACGAGGACTTCAAGCGCATTGGGAACAAGTTCCCCGAGGCGGCCGCGGCGATCACGAAGAAGACTGCTATGGAAGATGGCGACTTGATCGTGCTTGTCGCGGGATCGGCGCAAGCCGGGCCGCAGACCGCATTGCCGGCGCATCGCAAGGTTACGCCTGCAGAGTTGGCGATTTACGCCTCGGCTGGACTGCTGCGGCTTGCTCTTGCGCAAAAGTACGCAGACCGGCATGGGATCTTCAAGAAAACGGGCGATCCTGCCAAGGATTATCGCTTCCTGTGGGTCACGAATTTTCCGATGTTTGAGTGGGACGAGGGTGAGAAGCAGTGGATGGCGGCGCATCATCCGTTTACGTCGCCGCATGAGCAGGACATGGGATTGCTCGAGCAGGGCGTGGATTCGGTGAACGATCCGCAATCGACGTTGAGTGCGGTTCGGGCGCTGGCCTACGACGTGGTGCTGAATGGGACCGAGTTGGGTTCGGGATCGATTCGTATTCACCGTCAGGACATTCAGTCGAAGATCTTCAAGGCCTTGGGCATGACAGAAGAACAGGCTCAGAAGCGTTTCGGATTCTTTTTGGAAGCGTTGCAGTATGGAACTCCGCCGCACGGCGGCATTGCGCTGGGACTGGATCGTATCGTGATGATTTTGGCCGGAGCCGAGAGCTTGCGAGAGGTGATTCCGTTCCCGAAGACCGCGCGGGCTGTGGATTTGATGTGCGACGCGCCCACGCCGGTGGATGAGAAGCAGTTGAAGGATCTGGGGATTTCGATCGAGAAGTGAGAGCATAGCCGGCCAGGAAGTTTGGAGGCCCTGACTCGCGGCGGCCAACTTCACTCTAATCGGAAGCTCACAACAACCTCAATGTCAAACAGAACTGGCTCCGATCCGCACATGGCGGGTTTGAATCTCCAGCTTCTCAGCGTTTGAAGAGTGGCATCGTCCATCGAATGCGTCGCACTGCCGACAAGCCGGATGTTACTTACAGAACCGTCAGTCATGACCGTCATTGCGACGGTCGTGTCTCCCGTGAGTTTGTTCTCACTCGCGGACCCAGGATAGGCCGGATCTGGTGTCCTTACTGGTACGGGGTGTTTTATACCACTACATTTTCTTCGCTCAATCGCTCCCTCCGGTGGAAGTAGCAGGGCGGGCTCAAAGCTGGCGAGCGACAAATCCCGAACGGTTGCCGTGATGACTGCGCTTCCGTTCACAAAAAGCTGAAGTTTGCGCGGATAGTGGTGGCCCGAAAAATCGAAATAGTCCGAGTACTGTTCCTTGCGTCTCTCATCGGGTGGTTCCTGCCATTCGTCTCTCATGATCTCATTAGAAACAGAGTTGATGCAGACTTCGTGTGGCTTGGCCCTCACGTTTTCGCGCTCGACTTGCAAGCAAGACATCCGGACGCCATCCTCGAGGCGGTACTTCTGCTTCTTCACGATAAGACCCTCGGACCCCTCTGCAAACTGGAGGAGACTGATGAGCTCTACAAGCCGGACCGGAGTGAAGTCTATATTGCGCTTGGTATAGAACCTCTCTCCGTTACGGACTTCGATTTGCTCGAAATCGCCCATAACGATCTTGCTCCACCAGCGATCATTCGACTCCCATTTGAGAGTCAGGCGTCCTTGGGTAGGAACACGTATCTGAACTACAAAATCGACATCAAGCTGATATGGCTTTCCCTGGCCGTGAGAGAGGCTTGCCTGCTGTTTTGCTGTGATTAGCGATTGCTGAGCGGTGGGGTCGTTATAGCCTAGAAGCTGGCCATTGCAGAGTAACAACGTAGCGGCCAGAGCGAGTTTCATGAAGAGACATAGTAGCACTAAGGCATGCTGCTACTTATCTTGAGTCTGCTGTAATCAAGCTTCGTGAGATAACATTTAGGCTTCGTGGCAAGTGTAAGGCCACCTACAAGCGCTCCAGCTTCCACCGTTTGAACAGCAGCGTTCTGCCAAAGATTCGGTTCATGCCTACCGCCTAACCGAACTTTCAGATAGTTATCTGTCAGCGCTTCGGTAAAGTCACCTGCTTCGTCTTTGCCAACCACATTCAGCGTGATCGCTTCTACCGTCTTGCCGACGAAGCTGCGCATGAAGGCCAGCTTCTTTTCTGACCCCAGATCACGCAGAATGTGGTTGCGTTCGCGCGCGATGTGCATTGGGACTTGATTCCTCATCTCCGCCGCAGGCGTTCCTGGGCGCGCTGAGTAGGTGAAGACGTGCAGGTAGGTGAACGGCAGGTCTTCGATCATTCGCCGCGTGGCTTCGAATTCGGCGTCGGTCTCTCCGGGGAAGCCGACCATCACGTCGGCGCCGATTGCGGCGTCGGGCACGGCGGCACGAATCTTTTCAATTTTCTCGCGATAGTGCCAGGGGCGGTATTTGCGATGCATTCGCCGCAGGACCGCGTCACTTCCCGACTGCATTGGAACGTGCGCGTGCTTGGCGATTCGTGGGGACGTCGCGACCAGTTCGATCAGTTCGTCGGTCCAGTCCATGGGTTCGACGGATGAGATGCGGAGCTTCTCGAGAGTTGTTTCTTTCAGGATGGTGCGGATTAGATCTACGAGAGATCGAGGCGAGCTTCGCTCGCCCGGACGGCCGAGGGCGGCCGTCCCCGCATGAGTTGTGGTGGCTGTTTCCACATGAGTCGTGGTGGACGTCCTCACATGAGCTAAGTCGCGTCCCCAGCGGCCTAGATTGATTCCGCTGATTACTACCTCTCGATATCCGGCTCCTACCAGCGCGTTGACTTCCTGGATGATGCGATCGGATTGCAGAGAGCGGCTCTGGCCGCGAACGAAGGGGATG
>Ga0335085_10000627_pt1 | contig 94306 bp, 77 predicted proteins | sample Lox_Sample_45_FD_206712 | JGI IMG/M metagenome (GOLD analysis project Ga0335085, IMG submission 206712) | Soil microbial communities from Loxahatchee National Wildlife Refuge, Florida, United States - Lox_Sample_4.5 | ecosystem: Environmental > Terrestrial > Soil > Wetlands | place: USA...
AGAAAATTTTATCTCTTGCTCTTACTGTTGTTTTCTTCTTTGAAACAACACCCGATGATCTTTGGCATCTTTTATCGAATCATCATGATACCATTGATGTTTTTAGTGCGGAAACATCTGTGGCCATTCAGCACATTCACTGCAAGGCATTACAGGATTTTCTGCCAGATTTTGCAAAAACTGAATCGGCCTCTACACCGCAAATTGTTGTTCAGGAATTTGATCACTGTTCTCCTCTTCTATTTTCTCCCCAGCATCAAATTGAGATAGCCACAGTTGGTCGCGCACCTCCTGCGCTCGGTTGAAACTCTCCCTGAAAATTTTGTTCTTTCTGATTAGCGCATGACTGTGAACATGCGGATTTTTCAACGAAAAAATTATGGGCTATTGTCAAAGAATTTTTTTCATAATAATTATTATTTACTGCACATCCGGTTTCTGTTTCGCTCAAAATTCGCTGAGCGGCAAAATCACGGATGCTAAAGACAGTTCAGCACTGATTGGTGCCACGATCACTATTCCGGAAATAAAAGCCGGAGCGATTTCTGACAAGCTGGGAAATTTCCTGATCAAGAATTTACCGTCCGGTAGTTTCATTGTTGAAGTGACTTATCTCGGCTATTCCACGCTTAGTCGAAAAATAAATATCAAAGGAAATGTGGTTCACAATTTTTCGATGTCTTCATCCATCATCGAGGAAAATGAAGTGGTGGTGACCGGTGTTTCGAATGCAACAGAAGTGAAACACACTGTTACGCCGATGGCGATGCTTTCACCGAAGGAAATCCAACTAAGTGTTACACCCAATGTGATTGAAGCCCTCAAACAAGTGCCGGGAGTAAGCACATTGACTACAGGACCGAATGTTTCTAAACCATACATACGAGGCCTCGGATACAATCGCGTGCTGACGTTATTTGATGGCGTGAGACAAGAAGGACAGCAATGGGGTGATGAACATGGAATTGAAGTGGACCAGTTTTTAGTTGATCACATAGAAGTAGTGAAAGGCCCGGCGAGTTTGATCTATGGATCCGACGCTCTCGCCGGAGTGGTGAATTTGCTCCCGGCTCCTACTGCTCCCGATGGTACGATTAAAGGAAGTTTACTCGGAAACTATCAAACGAACAATAAACAAATCGCAACATCAGTTGCTCTTGACGGAAACACGAATGGATTTGTGTGGGGATTTCGTGGCTCACATAAGCAGGCCACCGATTATCAAAACAAATATGACGGACGCGTGTTCGGAACAAAGTATAATGAGACTGATCTCAATGCATACATTGGTTTACATCGCTCGTGGGGTTATTCGCATTTAAACTTCAGTGTGTATGACAACCTGCAGGAGATTCCTGACGGCAGCCGCGATTCTGCAACCGGGAAATTCACCAAGCAAATTACTGAGGAAGATACAGCGCGGCAAATCGTGAGTGATGATGAATTGAATTCTTACTCAATCGGAACACTCCATCAGCATGTGCAGCACTATCGGTTGTTTTCAGCAAGCAATTTCATTTTTGGCAAAAGCAAGCTGGCGCTGAATCTCGGCATTCAGCAAAGCGTGAGAAGAGAATTCAGTCATCCCACGTATCCTGACCTCGCAGGACTCTATTTAATTCTGAACACATTTACTTATGATGCGAAATATTATTTGCCGGAGATGAATGGATGGGAAACAACTGTGGGCGTAAACGGTATGTATCAAAATAATGATGCGACGAAAGGAACCGAATTCGTAATTCCGTCTTATCAGTCATTTGATTTCGGCCCATTTGTTCTCGAAAAAAAATCTTTCGGCAACTGGGATTTTACAGGAGGTCTTCGCTATGATCTGCGGGCATTTCACAACGATTCAATTTTTACAACTGCAAATCCTGAAACAGGATTCGACATGGTTTCTCCTCCGGTTCCTGATGACACGAATGTGGTGAAGCAGTTCGATTATTACAAGCACACGTTTTCAGGCTTGAGCGGAAGCATTGGAACCGTGTACAACATCAGTGATAATGCTGGATTCAAAGCATCGGTTTCCCGTGGCTATCGCGCGCCGAACATTTTTGAAATCTCTGCTAAAGGGGTTCATCCGGGAACAGGGCTTGAGCAATTGGGTGATGCGAATTTCAAACCTGAGTTCAGTCTGCAGGAAGATATAGGATTTTTCTTTGGCAATTCACACGTTTCCGGAAGCATTGAATTGTTCAACAACGTGATCACTAATTACATCTACAATGAAAAATTGCAGAGCGCATTCGGCGGTGACTCACTCTATATTGAAAACGGAAATTCATTCCCTGTATTCAAGTTCAGGCAAACGAAAGCGCAATTGTATGGAGCAGAGTTTAGTCTCGACATTCATCCGCATCCGCTCGATTGGCTGCACTTCGAAAATACAGTATCATACATGATTGGAGTGAATCTCGGCGGCAATGGCGCATCAATTACCGACAGCACAAAATGGCTGCCGCTGATTCCACCGTTTCACTGGAACGCTGAATTACGTGCGAACATCAACAAGAAAAAATTCGGTTTCCTCTCATCATCATTCGTAAAAGTAGGATTAGATCTGTATGGCGCTCAAAATAAATTTTATAGTGCTTACGGAACGGAAACAGCAACGCCGGGATACGCATTGCTTGATGCAGGAATAGGGAGTGACATCGTGAACAAGAATGGAAAAACGCTTTTTACACTCAGCATTCTCGGGAGCAACCTGACTGACGTGGCTTACCAATCGAACATGAGTCGGTTGAAGTATTTCTATTCAACTACTTCGTCGGGCGCTCCGATTCTTGGTCCAACCGGTCATTTGGGTATTTACAACATGGGAAGGAATTTCAGTTTGACATTAATCGTTCCAATTGGAATAAAAAGTTGAATGATGATGATTAGTAAAATAGACGGGGCATTCACAGTGAGAGTAAATCATTCAGGGAGATTTGATGAATCAAATGGTTGCTCTCATGCCCCGCTTTTATTGAATTAATAATTAAAGCGAATAATCGTGAAGAACAAAATTCGTGTTTGCTGTTTAATCGGATGTTCTCTCATAAATTTAATTTATGAATAGGGGATTCCTCACCTTATCACTTCTTGAAATGATTGTAGTGTTAAACACAAAACTTTCCGGACAATTCGTTGCTCCACCCATTGAATGGGAGCGATGTTATGGCGGTTCCAATTTCGAACAGGGAACATCTATTTCCACAACCAATGATGGCGGATACATTTTTGCCGGATGCACAAGTTCCATTGATGGAGACATCTTAACGGCTGATGGCATCGGCTGTGATTATTGGTATGTGAAAATTGATGCGTCACAAAACATCATCTTTAAATGGAACCCCGGTGGCACAGGAGTAGATGTTGCACGCTCGAGTTTTCAAACGAGTGACGGAGGATACTTGATTGGAGGTTATGCAGAATCTTACAACGGAACGGTGACTTGCAGCAAAGCGAATTATCTGCAGGCAGACTTTTGGGTTTTGAAACTTGATGCAGGAGGAAATCTGCAATGGCAAAAATGCTATGGCGGCACTGATGCAGACTATTATGGCGATGGCGCTGAAGTATTGGGAAGCGGATACATTCATTGTGGTCGCACTAATTCTAACGATGATGATGTCTCAGGCAATCACGGTTCCAGTGATTTTTGGCTCGTAAAGACTGATTATTCAGGATCCATTGAATGGGCGAAGTGTTACGGAGGAAGCGATTATGATATTGCTTATGATGTGAAGCCCTGCATGGACAGAGGTTATATTGTAGTTGGCTTAACAGAATCTCAGGATGGAGATGTTGCAGGCAATCATGGTTCTATTGATGGTTGGGCCCTGAAAACGGATTCAAGCGGAAATATTCAGTGGACGAAATGTTTTGGCGGCTCCAACCAGGATGAATTTTACAAAGTCATCCAATTGCGGAATGGAAATTTCGTGATGGCGGGTTGGACTTCTTCAAGTGATGGTGATATATCATTCCTTCATGGAAACAACTATCAGGAAGATGCGTGGCTCGTAATGACTGATGCAAGTGGAAATCTACTTTGGTCAAAAACCTATGGAGGGAATTTGAACGATGAGTTCAGTTCTCTTGTGCAAGATGAATACGGCAAAATTGACGCTGTTGGATATTCTGCTTCGAATGACGGAGACCTGCCAGGAAATTTCGGAGGTTCCGACTATTGGCTTGCCGGCATTGACACTAATGGCGCTTTGCTGTGGAGCGGTAATTACGGTGGAAGTGGAGATGACAACTGCAGCGACGTAGCCACTACTCCGGATGGTGGATTGGTTGTGAACGGCAGTTCTAATTCCGAGGACGGAGAAGTAACAGGGCTCCATGATTTAATTTCCTTTTACTATCCGGATTATTGGGTTGTAAAGTTTTCTTCTGTTGTTGGGATTAATGCTCCTGAGAATTTCTCAGTAAGAATTAATCCAACAATAACGCATGATTTAATTCAAATCACCAATGTGGATTTGCAGAAAGTTTCGGAATTGAGAATCACTTCTGCAAATGGGAAACAAATGCTCGAAGAAGGAATAAGTCGTTCAGCTGATCTGGTTCTGAATGTTTCGTCCTTTTCACCGGGAATTTATTTCGTTGAAGTGATGGGTTCACAAAGTAATTCAATTGCAAAATTTATGAAATACTGACTCATGATCCATTCATCAAAATGCGGCGGGGCATTCACAGTGAAAGTAGATCGTTCAGGGAGATTTGATGTCAAAGAACGGTCACTTTCATGCCCCGCTTCTTCTGAAACTATGCTTTTATCAATAGCTATGAGATACAAAATTCGTCTTTGCTTTTTAATCGGATTCATCAAATTTTTTGTGATGAGAAATTGATGAACTCGTCACAATATTGTCAAACAACTAATCATCAACTTTTCAAAAGAAATTTCTTTTAATTTCACCAAATCATTTTTAAAGAATCATGAGAAAATTTACTATTGGGTTAGCATTTCTTTCCTTTTTGATGGGAAAGTCATTTGCACAAACAGTAGTTCCCTGTGAAACCGATGAGATGGAACTTAAATTGGAGAGTCAGTATCCTCAAATCTCTGCTAACAAGATCGCCTTTCAGCAATTTGTTGCGCAATGGATCGCTAACAATAAAAATTCAGGCTTGCGCGATGATGATACCACAGAATACATCATTCCTGTTGTCTATCACATTATTCATGATTACGGTGCTGAAAACATTAGCGACGATCAAGTACGCGATGATATTGCCCACGTCAACATAGACTGGAACAAAATGAATGCTGATACGTCTCAGGTCATCCCCGAATTTAAGGATATCATAGGGAATGGAAGGGTTACATTTCGATTGGCCACCAAGACTCCCGGCGGCGATTGCACGAATGGGATTGAGCACATTCATTCTTTGACTACATACAATGGTGGAGAGCAGTCTAAGATTGGTGCATGGCCGCGATCGATGTATTTAAATATTTGGACAGTAAAAAGTCTGCCGAGTCCTCCGGGCACAATTGTGGGTGCGTATGCTTTTCAACCCGCTACGGCAGCGCTGCCATTTCTTGCTCCGTATGATGGAATTATTTCCCGCTCAGATGCAATTGGAACAATCGGAACTGCAGATCCTATTTGGCGGCGTACAATTTCCCACGAATGCGGTCATATTTTTGGTTTGAATCATCCATGGACCAGCACGAACGGCCCAATTGGTGTCGCCTGTGGTGACGATGGAATTTCTGATACTCCGATAACGAAAGGATGGTTTAGCGTGTGCCCAACGGAATCAACAGCTAAAATATGTACTCCAGGGGTAGTTGAGAATTATCAAAACATAATGGATTATGCTTCCTGCAAAGTTATGTTTACTGATGGCCAGATCACAGAAGTTCATGGAGCCCTGAATTCACCAACTGCTGAGCGAAGTTTACTTTGGTCAGCGTCTAATCTTGTCGCAACCGGCGTTGATGATACCTCCGTACATCCTGTTTGTACTCCGCGAGTAGACTTTTACTCTTCCCCGTTCATGGCTTGCACCGGAACAACGATTACTTTTCATGATGTTTCATGGGGAGCAACGGTTGACAGTCGCACCTGGGATTTCGGTGATGGCAATCCATCGAGCTCAACGGATCAGAATCCTCTCGTTACTTTTTCTACTCCGGGATGGAAAACGATCACGCTTACTGCTACTAATTCAGCAGGCAATGCAACGGTGACACGTGAAAAATTTGTTTACATCAGTAATGATCAGGGTCAACATCCGATTGGATGGTTTGAAAACTTCGAGGATCCGAATTCATTTGACAATGACTATGTAGTGCAGAACCGTGAAGGAAATGCATCGGCCTGGCAGAGATATTCAGGCGCTGGTTATTTAAGTTCCAATTGTGTTTATTTAAACAATTATAAAAATATGGTTGGCGACATCGATAACCTCATCACTCCATCCTATGACCTAAGTGCTGGCGGACCGGTTTACCTGAATTTCCGTTTTTCGTGCGCTTCGAATGCAATTTCTTCAGACAACATCGCTGACATTTTGAAAATTTATACTTCGACTGATTGTGGAAGAACTTGGATTTTGCGTAATACCACACAGGGAGTTGATCTGGCCAATGCGGGCTATTACAGTGGCAACTATGTACCAACGCTAAGTTCACAATGGGAGGCAAAATCAATTTTACTGCCTTCTTCTGTTATTGATCCCGATGTTCGATTCAGATTTGAATACACCACAACCGGTACAGGAAACAATATTTACATCGATGACATTAATGTGAGTGCCTATCCGGTGGGCATCAGCGATCCATCTGCAAGTTCATTTAACGTTAAAGTTTTTCCGAATCCTGTGGATGAATCTTCAGTGATTTCAGTGCAGCAGCAATATGCAGGTAAAATGAATCTTGCACTCATTGACCAAACCGGAAGAGTGCTGCGCATAGTTTATGACGGATGGCTGTCAGAAGGAACACATCAATTTGATCTTAAAGCCTCCGATATTAAGGTGGCAGGCATGTATTATCTGGTTGCAGATGATGGACTGAATATTTCCAGAGTGAAAATTGTGGTTCAATAATTTTTTCATTATTAAAACAGCTGTGATCCTGCCGAAGGCAGGATCACAGCTTTAAGAATAACACTGCATTATTCACCCGCGTAGCCGATGCAAAGACATTACATTCGAACTCTTTATTTCTGAAAATCATCCATGAGAATTTTCTTCACTTCAATAGTCCTTGTCCTCCTGCTTTCACTAAATGTGTCTGCGCAGAACTTGAAGTATTGCGGCAGCACTGAAAAGGAAGCGGCAGCGCGTGCTCAGGATCCTTCGATTCTTATTCAGCAAACAATGCTGCAAAACTTTGTTCGCAACTGGATTCAAAACCATCAAGCTGATGTTCGCGATAATACTCTTTATGTGATTCCAATTGTGTTTCATATCATTCATGATTACGGTTATGAGGATATCACCGACGATCAGGTGCGAAACGCTGTTCAAATTCTTAATCAGGATTATCAGGAATTGAATGCTGATACTTCTGCAGTGGTGAGCTCATTCAAGAATATAATCGGCGATGCAAAAATTGAATTTCGTCTCGCTAATAAAACTCCTGACGGCTCATGCACGAGTGGAATCGAACACATTCACTCGCTTAGAACATATGCAGGCGATGATGATTCCAAATTGGATGACTGGCCCCGTGCAGACTATCTAAACGTTTGGACTGTTCGTACGATTGGTGATGATATTGCCGGATATGCTTATTTGCCAGCTACCGCGAACAGCGGAAGCTTTGCCGGCGTGGACGGAGTTCTCATTCTTTCGAGTTACGTAGGCAGCATCGGAACTGGATCTGCGCTCACATCCAGAGCACTCACTCATGAAATCGGTCATGTCCTGGGTTTGCTTCATCCATGGGGTAACACAAATTCTCCCGGTGTTGAATGCGGTGATGATGGTATCGATGATACGCCGGTCACTGAAGGTTGGACCTCATGCAATTTGAATGGAAGCATTTGTACTCCCGGAGTAATTGAGAATGTGCAGAACTATATGGAATATTCTTATTGTGCGAAAATGTTCACGGTCGATCAGGCATTGGCAATGCAGGCAACATTGAATACCAGCACTGCACAGCGAAATAATCTCTGGAGCAGCAGTAACCTGGTCGCTACAGCTACCGATGACACAACGCAGTCACCTTGTGCTCCCATTGCTGATTTTTATTCTTCCCTTAAAATGACATGCACAGGAAGTGCAGTTCCATTTCATGATGTCTCATACAACGGAATTGCCACGAACCGTACCTGGAGCTTTCAAGACGGTACTCCGTCAGTTTCTTCTGATGTCAATCCGTCTGTCACTTTTAGTTCACCCGGATGGAAAACCGTTTCACTCAGCGTCTCAAATTCAGAGGGAAGTAATTCCCTCAGCAGAACAAGCTACATATATGTAAGTGATGCATCGGTTGCCCAGTACACAGAAAACTTTTTTGAAAACTTTGAAGACCCTAACAGCTTTTCCAATGACTGGATCGTTTTCAATCCTGAGGGTAATACTTCTACATTCACACGAGTGACTAACGCCGGATACAACAGCTCTTCTTCTGTTAAGCTGAATAATTATGGTGGCATGAATGGCGATATCGATGATCTCATTTCGCCGTCATTCGATTTGAGCGCAGGCGGGCCGCTTTATCTTAACTTTCGCTACACCTGCGCAACAAACGCCAACTCACCTTCTGATGAAAATGATGATCTGTATGTGGCTTCTTCAACCAATTGCGGACAGACATGGTTTCAGCGTTTGATCATTCACTCAGCCGCTCTGGCCAATGCCGGATATTTATCCGGCGCATATACACCGAATGTATCTTCACCTTGGGTGGGAAAATCGATACTTCTCTCCTCGTCTTTGTACGAGCCCAATGTTCGTTTTCGATTTGAATACAAGACCAATGGCCTTGGAAACAATTTTTATATCGATGATGTGAACGTGAGCAGTTATCCCGTGGGAATTCAGGATCCTGATGCAGCCTCATTTTCAATGAATGTTTTTCCTAACCCGGTTACTGATAACTCGGTGGCGATCGTGAATCAGCAATTAGCAGGCAATGTTCAAGTGAAGATTGTTGACTTGCAGGGCAGAATCGTGAGTGTGCTTTATAGCGGATGGCTGAGTGAAGGGCAACACAAATTTGAACTAAGCTCTTTACATCTTGCTTCCCAGCAAATGTATTTACTGGTGGCCGATGACGGGCTCACTATTCAGAGGGAAAAGTTTGTAGTGCAGTAAATTTTCGATGAGAGAAATATCCAGGCTGAGTTCCGGGCCATTCAGTTTTTCTTTCTGATCACTTTCTTGATTTCGGCAATCAATTCATCCACCCGAAATGGTTTGCTTATGTAGCCATCCATTCCTGATTCCAAATATTTTCCGCGATCATCTGCCATTGCGTATGCCGTTACTGCAATAATTTTCGGACAATCAACTTTCGAAAGCGCTTTTACCTGCTTCATGGTTTCTTCACCGGTCATTCCAGGCATTTGAATATCCATCAGGATTAAATCATATTTTTTTTTCTTCACTGTTTCCAGCACTTCGAATCCGTTGCTCACCGCATCGCATGAATAACCCTGCGAGGCAAGTACGTCGAGCAATAATTTTTGATTGATGAAATTATCTTCGGCAATGAGAATGGAAAGCGGAAGTTCTTTCGAAAGTTTTTTCATATAATGCCTCTCGAGATTAAGGTCACAAGTTACCGCTAGAAATCAAATGCCTTTTTGATTTTGTCGACGTAATCCAACTTTTCCCAGGTAAACGCTTCAAATTTCTTTTCGCCCACAGTAATAGTTTCCGGCTTGCGGCCCATGTGCCCGTAAGCTGCCGTGGGGCTGTAAATAGGATTCTTCAGTTTCAATCGCTCGATAATTTTTCCCGGTCGCATGTCAAAAATCTCTTTCAGTTTTTCCGCGATTTCTCCGTCATCGTACTGAGCTCCGTTTTCTTTTTTCACTTTGCAGGTATTGTATGTGTTCACGTAAAGACCCACGGGCTCCGCAACCCCAATTGCATAAGCCACCTGCACCAAAACTTCATCGCACAAACCTGAGGCGACAAGATTCTTTGCAATGTGCCGAGTAGCATAGGCGGCGGAACGATCAACTTTCGATGGATCTTTGCCGGAGAAAGCGCCACCGCCGTGTGCTCCTTTTCCTCCGTAGGTATCGACAATAATTTTTCTTCCTGTTAATCCCGTATCACCGTGCGGACCGCCAATCACAAACTTGCCGGTAGGATTGATGTGAAATTTGATTGATGGTGTAAAAAGCTTTTGAATGTATTTGGGAAATTTCTTTTTCACCCGTGGAATCAAAATCGATTTTACATCCCTGCTGATTCGTTCGGCCATTTTCAGATCGGCCGTTTCACGATCTTTTAATGAATCAGATTTCGATTTCACAAATTCATCGTGTTGCGTAGAAAGCACGATCGTATCGATACGAATGGGATGATTGTGATCGTCATATTCGATTGTGACCTGACTTTTTGCATCGGGGCGCAGATACTTCATCAGCTTTTTTGCTTTTCTGATTTCCGCCAATTCCTTCAGCAATGCATGGGCAAGTTCGATGGGCAACGGCATGAAGTTTTCTGTTTCACGGCATGCGTAACCAAACATCATTCCCTGATCGCCGGCACCCTGCTTTTCAATACTCTGCCGCTCAACGCCTCGATGGATGTCGGCACTCTGTTCATGAATCGCATTCAGCACTCCGCAGGAATAAGCATCGAACATCAAATCAGTGCTTGTATATCCGATTCGCTCAATCACTTCACGAACTACTCTCTGAAGATCGATGTAACTGTTTGTTCGGATTTCGCCGCCAATGATTGCAAGTCCCGTCGTCACAAAACTCTCACAAGCGACCTTGGAATGCGGATCTTTCTCAAGCATTGCATCGAGGACGGCATCGCTTATTTGATCGGCAATTTTATCGGGATGACCTTCCGAAACTGATTCGGAAGTAAATAGATAAGGCATGAATTATTTTTTAAGGGCGACAAAGATAAATGGATTTGGGAATGCAGAATTCAGATTTGAGAATTCGGGCCGCGATTCAAAACGGCAGCGGTTCGCCCTCCGATTCCGTTCGTTTACGAAATTCATCTTGAATTTTTTCGAGAATGGCTTCTGAAAATTTGTTTTCGATTTTTCTTCCATCGATCATTTTCACTCCTGCTAATTCTCCCATGGTTCCTGTTGTGAAAACTTCGTCGGCATTGTAGAATTCGGCAAGTGAAAGATTTTTCAGGTGAACGGGAATTTTTAGTTGTATGGCAATCTCAATCACTTTTCTTCTAGTTATGCCTGGCAGGCAGGCATCGGCATTGGGAGTGAAGAGCATTCCATTCTTAGTCATGAAAATGTTGCAGTCATTGGTTTCCGAAACAAAACCATTATTGTCGAGCATCAATGCAGCATCAGCCCCGGCAATGTTCGCTTCAATTTTTGCAAGGATGTTATTGATAAGATTGTTGTGATGAATCTTTGAATCAATATTCAGCGGCGAATTTCTTCGAACGGCAGAAGTGATAAGTGTTACGGCGCCACTGCCGTAAACCGGATTTTTCCATTCTGCAAGAACAATGAGTACGCAGCCCTTCTGATTCAATCTTGGATCCATGCCGCTCGTAATTTTTTCCCCGCGCGTAAGCGTAAGACGGATGTGCACTCCGTCGCGCATGTCGTTTGCTTGAAGTGTTTCGAAGATCGATTTCTTAATTTCTTCTCTGGAAGGAATCTTTTCAAACATCATTGCATGTGCACTCTCTTCAAGCCGTGTGAGATGATCATCCAGCGCAAAAATTTTCCCGCTGTAAACTCTCAATCCTTCCCACACCGCATCGCCGCCCTGTACGGCAGAATCAAAAACAGAAATTTTTGCTTCGCTTCGCGGAAATAATTTTCCATTGATGGAAACGAAAATGTTTTCGTTTTGCGGATTGAACTGTTGAAGCATAATTATATTTTCATTGAACGTTCATAAAGAAAATCATAAAAGGGTTTCGCCTCTTCATAAACTTTTGTCAAATGATCAGGCAATTTTTTTTCCTCTCTCTCAACCGGAGCGAAACCTGTTGATTGATGTACATTCTTGTACCAGAACTTTGCCCACACGCCGTCTTCCTTTTTCGCACCGGCTCTCCAGTGAAGCATGGTTGGCTGAAAATCTATTTCAAGAGCATTGCAAAGTAGCGCAAGTATGGCTTCAGGGTTTCTGAGAAGTTCATTGGAATCAACAACCACGCAATGATATTTTTTCAGCTGAAGAAACGTAAACAGCTCACAACTCTGTTTAATGCCGATATCAGTGAGAGAAGGATGGTCAATCACTTTGGAATATGAAATCAAGACGTCTTTGGGATCGCGGATAAGCAAAATGTTTTTGCACTGAGAAAGAAAATCGAGAGAAAGCACTGTTAGATGATGCGTCATCTGTTTGAAGAAGACTACCGGTTTTTCGAATTCATCACTCATCATCCATTTGATCACTTTTATTCCATCATTCTCCTGCGATTGCAATACTTCATCTCTGCCGGGGTGCTGTGCTCCTGTGGTTCTCAAATAGTGAGCATACAATGGTTCGTCAATAACGAGTGCATCGTTACGCTGTGCGAAGGAATACATAATAGCAGTAGAAATATTTCTGGGTCCGCTCCAAAGATTAATTCTTGTCAGGCGCTTCACACGATAAATTTACTTTCTTCGAATTTTGAATTATGAAGAAAATCACTGTCATCGGTTGCGGCATTTCCGGATTGGCCTCTTCGCTTATGCTCATTCGTGAAGGATTTCAGGTGAGGATTGTTGCGAAAGACCTTCCTCCGCAGACCACATCGAACAAAGCCGCTGCCTTCTGGTCACCGTACTATGCCGAAGGTGAGAGAGTAACACGCTGGGCTCGAGAGAGCTACGAGGAATATCAAAGTTTGTGTCTCATTCCTGAATCCGGAGTTTCGATGAAAAAGCTTCATCGGTTCAGAAAGAAAGATTTCAAAGATGCCGAAAATTGGGAGTCGGCAATTCCTGAAGGAAGATTTTACCGGATGAAAAAAGAGGAGCTGCCCGATGAATATGATGAAGGTTTCATCGTGAAAGTGCCGTTGATCGAAACACAGATTTTTCTTCCATGGCTGATGGAAGAATTCAAAGACTGCGGAGGAGAAATTGAACAAAGAAGCATTGGCAGCTTAAGTGAATTGTTCAGCGAGTGTGATCTCATCGTCAATTGCACGGGCATGGGAGCCCGTGAATTGATGAAAGACGAAGCCATGATGCCGGTAAAAGGTCAGGTGGCAGTGATGGATGTTCAGCTCAACACGCCGATCATTCTCGACGAGAGTGAACCGACTTACATCGTTCAGCGAAAGGACGGATGCATTGTCGGCGGCACGAGAGAAGAAAATAATTTTTCTGAAACAACGGAGGAAGAAACGCTGAATGAAATCTTGAATCGCGCTGCAAAATTTTTCCCCGAACTGAAATCGGCAAAACGAATCACACAATGGGCAGGACTTCGCCCGTACAGAAACGAAGTACGGGTTGAACGCGAAGGAAAAGTGATTCACAACTATGGACACGGCGGAAGCGGATTCACACTTGCATGGGGATGTGCAAAAGAAGTTTGTGATCTTGCGCGGGAATGAAGATTCCAACACAACAGAAATTTCACAGCACGATTTTTCTTCACTTCATTAATTCTTCGCAACTTCACTTCAAATGTCACAGCGGTTACTACTCTTTCTCATTTTTGTTTTCATTCAACTGGAATCGCAATCGCAGACTCTTGTTTTTGCTGATCAGTTCAGTGGCAACGATCAGCAAAATGTGCAAACGGTTGCCACCGATCATTTTGGAAATGTTTTTATCGGCAGTGTTTTTTACAATCAAATGGATGCTGATCCCGGAGCGGGAGTCACACAACTCACGGCTGCGGGCTCCGGCGATGTGGCATTGATCAAACTTTCTTCCGCAGGAAATTTTGAGTGGGCGATTCAACTCGGCGAAACCGATTTCGAAACTGCGCGAAAAGTGGTGACGGATAAAAATGGCAACGTGATCATTGCCGGATATTTTCATAACACGATTGATTTCGATCCCGGACCTTCTGTTTACAATCTTACTTCAGCGGGCGGTCAGGATGGGTTCATCGCGAAGTATGACAGCAGCGGAAATTTTCTATGGGCGCATGCCATCGGCAGCAGCGGAACTGAAGATTTTTACGGACTCGCTGCAGACACAGCCGGAAATGTTTACAGTGTCGGATATTTTCAGAATACGATTGATTTCGATCCCGGCTCCGGCATAACGAATCTCACAGCCACAGGAGGCAATGCAAATTTTTTCTGGAAGCTCGACAAGGATGGAAATTTTATTTGGGTGAAACAGATTGCTTACACTTTTGCCAATGATCTTGCCCTCGATGCTAATGCAAATATTTATGTGACGGGCGGATTCTACGGCACTGTCGATTTTAATCCCGGATCAGGAACGTACAATTTAACCGCAAGCGGATTTGGCGAAGATGCTTTCGTAATGAAACTTGATAAGGACGGAAATTTTCAGTGGGCAGGAAAGATGAGCGGATCATCGGATGAAGCAGGGACTTCTGTATGGTACGACAGCGCGACAAAACATATTCTGGTTGGTGGAAGATTTGAAGGCACAGTTGATTTCGATCCGGGCAACGGAACAACCAATCTCACTTCGGCGGGAAATTATGATGGATTCGTTGAGTCATTTACAACAAGCGGCACGATGGTTTGGGCGAAAGGTTTCGGCGGAACGAGTTATGATGAAGTGTCAGCGCTGCGAACAGATGCGCCCGGAAATATTCATTTCACCGGCGCATTTGATCTCACGTGCGACTTCGATCCTTCAAACGGAACTTCCAATCTCACTTCAAATGGATCGTCTGACGGATATCTCGCTGCATGGGACAGCAGCGGAAATCTCACTTCTGTTTTTCAAATCGGTGGTGCGCTTGATGACTGGAGTTTGCAATTGGATGTTGATGATGAAGGAAGCATTTACACGTGCGGATATTTTTCATGGACAGTTGATTTCGATCCGGGCATTGACACATTCAACCTTTCCACATTCACCGGATGGGATGGATTTCTTGCGAAGTATTGCACGAGCTACACGATTCAGAAATTCATCACGATTTGTTTGGGCGATAGTGTTTTTGCAGGCGGCGCCTATCAAACTCAGTCGGGAGTTTACTATGATTATTACAACCCGACAATAGGATGCGACAGCACAGTCATCACAGATTTGACAGTGAATCATCCGACAGTTGATTTGGGAAATGACACGGCAATGTGCTCGAATCAAAGTCTTCTGCTCGACGCCGAAAATTCAGGTTCGCAATTTTTGTGGAGCACCGGAGCCACAACGCAAACCATTCAAATCAGTGCGGGTGGAATTTATTCGGCGATTGTGACCGATGCTGCAAGTTGCGTTGCGACGGATACAATTGTGGTTACCGTGAATCCTTCGCCGCTCGTGAATCTCGGAAGTAATACAAGTATTTGTGCAGGTGATTCCATTTTTCTCGATGCGGGAAATGCAGGATCGGAATTTATCTGGAACAGCGGAGCAACAACGCAAACCATTTACGTGAGCTCGGGTGGAAATTATGCAGTCATCGTCACGAATGAATTTGGTTGTACGGGAAGCGATGCGATTCATATTCTGCTGAATCAATTGCCGCAGGTTGATCTAGGATCTGATACGGGTTTTTGCGACGGTGATTCTGTCTTGCTCGATGCCGGAAATCCCGGCTCACAATTTTTGTGGAGCAGCGGACAAACGACACAAACGATTTACGCCTCTTCATCTTCGTCTTTTTCCGTAACAGTGACTGACAATAACGACTGCCAGAATTCTGACACCGTGAATGTGACTGTTCATCCTTTGCCACAAATTTCTTTTGCTTACGATGGCGACACAACAGTTTGTCTTTCGAGCGCTTCATTTCCTTTGCCACTGGCTTATCCACAGGGCGGCCTTTACAGTGGTGATGGAATTTCAGAAAACGTTTTCAATTCTGCGATTGCAGGCGTGGGCGATCATGCGATCACTTACACTTACACTGATAGCCTGGGTTGTACGAATGATTCTTCATTCGTCATCACGGTCGTGATTTGCACAGGAATTAAATTGGCAAATGCTGCAGTTGATGTTTATCCGAATCCTTCCAATGGAATTATTGTGATTGAAAGAAGCGAACCGGTTCAGGAAACCATTTCAATTACAGATGCTTCAGGAAAAATGATTCGACAAATTTCAATAGACAATTCTTCAAAAGCTACGATCGAGTTGGGTGGTCTGGCAGAAGGAATTTATTTTCTGAAAAATGAAAATGGATTCGTTTCTAAAATTTTTATTTCGCAGAAATAATTTTGAGGTTCAAGAATCTTCCGATGCCGGTCTCCGCTGAAACTAAAACCAAAATGTTCTCTCTCCTGAAAAAGATCATGGAGGAAAATTGTCCGCCGCTTCTGATTGACAAAAACGCGAAGGATGGGATGGTGGTGATTAGAAATACTCCCATACCCTATGGCTACAAAAAGGAAATTATTCCGGGAATGCATTTCGCATCGGCACTAATCAGAAAAGACAATGTGAGTTTTTATTTTTTTCCGATCTATGGCGTGCCTAAATTGTTTGGCGAGCTGGCGTCTGATTCAATAAAATGTCTCGATGGAAAAACTTGTTTTATTTCACGAAGGAAGAGCAGTTGGTTGAAAAAGAAATCCACGCGATCTTCAAAAATGAATTGAGTTTTACAAAAAGCAAGGTTGAATAAAATAATTCATCATGAAATCTCTTTCACTGAATTTTCAAAACCTGAAATCGCTGTTGCTTTACGGAGTTGTGCTCGGACTTGCATCGGCAGGATTGAGCGCCGTCGAATATCGCTTCCTCATTCTCGATCATGCACTGGAATTGTACAGTGGAATTGTAGCTGTGTCATTCACCGCTCTTGGAATTTGGATTGGTTGGAAACTCACGCAACCAAAATCGTCTTCAGTTTCTGCTGTAACAACTGAATTTCGGATCAATGAAAAAAATCTGAGCAAACTAAACATCAGTCAGCGGGAAATGGAAGTGCTTGAATTGATTTCACACGGATTATCGAATCAGGAAATTGCCGACAAACTTTTTGTTTCCATCAACACCATCAAGACTCATTCTTCCAATCTTTTCCTGAAGCTTGATGTGAAAAGAAGAACAAGCGCTGTTCAAAAAGCCAGAACGCTTGGATTGATTCCGTGAAGAAAATCCATTCGAAATGGTGAATTCTAGGAGGGAAAAATCAGAATCATTCTTTCGGGTGATCAAAAAATCCCAATCTCATTCTTCATTTGCCGAAAAATAAACTACATGAGAAAAACCATTCTAGTCTACGGATTAATCTCCGGCGCAATAGCTGCCGTATTGATGTTTAGCACGGTGACGTTCGCTGAAAACATTTCCTTTGACTATGGTGAATACATCGGCTATGCCGGAATCATTCTTTCCTTCACGCTGGTCTTCTTTGGAATCAAATCGTACCGCGACCGCATCGGTAATGGTTCGATCACCTTTGGGAAAGCGTTCATGATCGGGTTACTGATTGCGGTGATTTCCTCACTGTGTTATGTGATTGCCTGGCTGGTTCTTTACTACACTATCTATTCTGATTTCTGGCCGCATTACGCAGCTTACGTAATTGACAAGATGAAAGCAAGCGGCGCGTCACAGCAGGAGATGGATGCAACGATGGAGCAAATGAAACACTACAATGAGATGTACAAGAATCCTTTCATCAACGCAGCACTCACATTCACTGAGCCGTTTCCCCTCGGTTTATTGATTGCGCTGATTTCAGCACTTATTCTGAAAAGAAAGGAAGCAAGCAGCTCAACTTAGCGTGGTCAAAGTTTCCTCGCAATAAATTCCGCTGATGTGTTTGAATGAGGAAATGGAATTTGCGGAATTGAAACGCCAAGGAATTTGCACAGCGGATCCCATCCTTCCTTCACGTCATACACGAGTAGTTTTTCCTTCGGCACAAAATCAATCACACTTTGATTCCAATCGTTAAAAAATTTCAGAGCGCCCTCTTTATCACTGAATCCATTCGGAAAAAAGAGTGGCATGTAGGTGCCTGCAAACTTGAGCACATTCAACCGCTGTCGTAATCCCTTGTCAAATGGCAACCGAAACATGGTGGTCACAATTTCACTGAAGGTTGGTTTTGATTTTTTGATGATCGTATCACCAAAACTTTTGTACCAGCTTTCAGGATTACGAACCGTGAGAATCACTTTTGCATCGGGATATTTTTGAAGGAAGATTTTGTAGTGATAGAAAGTAGGAAGGTCAACTGACGATTGATAGCCACTGAAGAATGAATTAAAGTCAACGGAGTTTCCTTCTTTCAGATCTTGCCAGAAAGTTAATTGCTCGGGATTTTCCATGATGAGATTATCCATGTGATAACACTTGCCAAAGCCTAATTCTTCCAGGGCAAGTTTTAGTGAGTGAGTGCCTGTACGGCCGACTCCTGCACCGATGATTTTTAAAGACATTTTAGGTTTATTTTCGAAATGAAAGTAGCAATTCAGTTTCTATTTCACTCCGATGTTCTTAATCTTTCCTTCCTTCTGATATTTTTCCAATTCTCTCAGCGCATCGCTCGCAATCCATTTTGAAGCGGTATCATCCTTCTTTTGAATTTGCCTGGCAACTGCAATTGCTTTTCTGCAAAGGCGTTCATTGCGTTTCCCGATTTGCCGAAGTGCCCAGTTGATTGCCTTCTTCACGAAATTTCTTTCATCATTTGATTCAGCAATGATGTACGGAAAAAATTGCTCAAACTTTTTGTCTTCTGTTTTTTTATCATGAAAGGCGAGTTCCGCCATCATTGTGAAACCAGCACGTTTCTCGTATTCCTTTTTTCGTTTCGTCCATTCGATTGCTTTCTCAAATGCGAAGGGAGTTTTGTCGAACAACGTTCCGCATGTGTTGTCAACGATGTCCCACGAGTTGAAATCTTTCACCCACTGTTCCATTAATTCTTCCGTGACTTGTTTAGGATCGGCGATAAAAGCAGCAATGTGTCTTGCTTCGTGAATTTCAGTTTTCCAGAGTTGCAGTGCGAGTTCATGATTTCTTCCGATTTCTCTTGATAGTTTCCGCATTTGTGGCGTACGAAGTCCAAAACTCTTTTCGCTTCCGATCTTGAAGTAAGCCTGGGCTGCTTTTGCTTCAGGAGAAGACAATCTCTTCAGTTCTTCCAAAACTGTTTTTACCGTGATTGGCTTTGCCGGAGTTGACTTCATTTCTGCAAAGAAAATTAAAGACCGTTCAGGGTGTCTTTGGATGATTAATTCGCTAATCTTAAAATTTGATGAAACGCTTTCGAATCAATTTCGTACAGAACGTTCGCGGTCAGGGCCTGAATGCCTATATTTGCCGCTCCTCTTTTTTTTAAAATCAAAAAATCAGACCAAAAGCAAGCATGAAAGAAGTAAAGTACATTATTCCGCACGGACACACGATTACGAAAGAAAATCGTCAACAATTAAAGAATCATAAATCGTGTATCCTTTGGTACACCGGATTATCCGGCTCAGGAAAATCCACTATTGCCAACAAGGTGGAAGAGATGATGTTCGACATGGGACTTCACACTTATATTCTTGATGGCGACAACATCCGCATGGGACTGAACAAGGGACTTGGTTTCAGTGATGAAGACCGCAAGGAAAATATTCGCCGCATTGGAGAGGTTTCAAAATTATTTGTTGATGCGGGTGTGATTGTCGGAACTGCGTTCATTTCACCTTTCCGCTCTGACCGTGACATGGTTCGCAGCATTGTGAAAGACGGCGAGTTCATCGAAATTTATGTGAACACTCCGCTCGATGTTTGTGAGCAGCGCGATCCAAAAGGATTGTATAAGAAAGCGCGTGCGGGCGAGATCAAACAATTTACCGGTATTGATTCTCCCTATGAAGCGCCAGCAAAACCTGAAATAGATTTACTCACGGCAAATCGCTCGGTTGAAGAATGCGCACAGGAGGTGATAAACTGGCTCCAGGAGCACAACTACATTCCGGTAGAGGAACCAGCATTAACTGACAACTAAAATTCAATTCTTAATTCAATGAACCAACCTCATGGAGGCGAACTCGTTAATCGAATTGTGACGGGTGCACGCAAATCAGAATTAGAGAAAGAAGCGAAATCGCTTTTTCAATTGCAAATTGAAGATCGTTATGGTGCCGATGTGGAAATGATTGCCAATGGCGCCTTCAGTCCGCTCACCGGATTCATGAATAGAGCCGATGCAGAAAATGTAATCGAGAAAATGTCCCTTGCCAGCGGATTGCTCTGGGGAATTCCAATTCTGCTTCCCAGCGGTGATCAGCATGATAAGATTAAGGTGGGTCAGGAAATTGCTCTTATTGAAAAGAGTTCCGGACAAGTTCTTGCCATCATGATTGTGCAGGAAAAATTTGAACTCGACCTGATGAATCTTGCTCAGAAATGTTTTAAAACAACAGAAGACAAGCATCCGGGAGTGAAAGCAGTGCTGAGTGGCGGAAACAAATTCATCAGCGGCCCGCTGGAAATGATCAATCGTCCGACTCGCCACGATGAGATTGACAACAAGTATTATCGCGATCCTTCCGAAACGCGTGCCGAGTTTGCAAAGCGCGGATGGAAAACCATCGTAGCATTTCAAACCAGAAATCCAATTCATCGCGCTCATGAATATTTGATCAAGTGCGCCCAGGAAATTGTTGACGGTGCAATGATTCATCCGATCGTAGGTGAAACAAAACCCGATGACATTCCGGCACCTGTTCGTATGCGTTGCTATGAGGCGCTCGTGAATAATTATTTCAATCCCGAGAATACTTTTATTAGTGCATTGCCAACTGCAATGAGATATGCAGGTCCGCGCGAGGCGATTAATCACACCATGATTCGTAAAAATTTCGGCTGCACACACATGATCATCGGACGTGATCATGCAGGTGTTGGAAGTTATTACGGAACGTACGAAGCGCAAGAGTTGATGGATAGCGTAGCCGACCGCACGGGAATGACGATTCTGAAATTTGAAAACACGTTCTATTGTAAGGAAACCGAGGGAATGGCTTCAAGCAAAACAGCTCCGAAAAATGCTACTCAGGTTTCACTGAGCGGAACTAAGGTGCGTGAAATGCTTTCGAAAGGTGAGAGACCGCCCGCCGAATTTTCGAGAGCAGAAGTAGCTGACATTCTCATTGAGTGGGCTACATCGAAAGCCACAGTAACTACGTAGGCTCAAACAAAAATTTAAATCTCATTGACAAGCGGATGGATAAATTCATCCGCTTTTTGTTTTGAAGATCACTCTTCAATCAGAACAATTTCAACGCGCCGGTTTAATGCGCGTCCACGTTCGTCAGTATTTTCAGCGATGGGATTTTCAAAATTGTAGCCTGCAATGTTCAGCCGGGAAGCGTTCACACCTTTCGAAACCAAAAAATCCATCACGGCATCTGCACGATTTTCTGAAAGGCGCTGATTATATTTTCTTGAACCTACGTTATCCGTATAACCATAAAGTTCACACCGGAAATTCTGATGACGATGCAGGTAATCAGCCAGTGCAGCGAGTTCAGTTACCGAAGAATCGGGAATAACAAATTTATCCGTTTCAAAATTGATGTTCGTCAGAGTAAACCGTTCATACTCGGCTTCTTCTTTTGCAATACTGTCCTTCGTTGCTTTAGAAACGGCTGTTTTTACTCCGAAAAGACTATCGAAGTTCAACGTTGAAGCCAGATCGGGATAGTCTTTAAACTTTGGTTGCCGTGCATCCTTTTCCGTAGCGAAAGATCCTTCTTCAAGAAAAACTCCGCTGTCATATTGCGGATCGCCTACGTCGCCAATAGCAATCTTCATGTGATATTTTTGATAAGGAACTACATAGCATGAAGCCGTCATGAGCACTGTTAGCCCGTCGAACTGCACCGTGTTCACCAGCGTTTGATTCAGCTTCTTCAGTTTCTTTTTGTCGGTTTCGTAAAAATCACTGTAAGGAGTTTTATCCTTTTTCACTTTCTCTTTCCCCGGAAGATTTTTTTTCAGATCCACTTTTTTGAAATAATCATTGTCGATGTAAAATGTTTTGTTGGTTTTGGAATTGATGTTGTTTACGGTTACAGGAAGCAGCGTCTTCGGAATCACAGCGAGGTTTTGATGATGAAGCTTGTCTCCGTCAACAATGAAAGCAAACACATCATTATAGCGCGAGCCAACGTACTCAGGATATTCTTCCGAGCCGAAAACATAAGAGAAGGAAATGCGATTGTTGAACGGAATGAAATCGAATTCAAGAATCGCTACATCGAATGTCACACTCTTGCTGATGCGATTCAAATCGCGATCACCTTTCGGCCGCGATTTCGAACGCACGGGAAAATAACTTGTGGTTGTCCAGGGAGAATTGTTTGGTCCGGCTGCGTCAGTAATTTTTCCTGTGGAAAGCAAAATGCCGCTTTCAATTCCAATTGCATTGTTGTCGCAATGAAAATAACCGATACTTTGCCTGGCACCCGTGTAACTGATGTTTCCAACGCGAACACCTTGCCCCGAAATAAATTTGTCAACTAACTGTTCCGCGGTGAGTGTTGTATCGAATGTAATTTGTGCAGAAGAAAATTTTTGGATGAAGAAAATTGCCGTGAGGAGAAGAAATTTTTTCGGCCAACCATTTCTTGTCACTCGCATAAGTAATCCTGACTACCCGAAAGTAGAAATCTTTCGCAGACGATTACGCGGCTTCTTAAGAAAAGTTTTTCCCAAAGCATTGTTCCCTCCCACGGGATTAGAGAAAGAACATAATTTCATAAACGGGTGCTTTACCAAATTCTCACTCGCAAGCTATCTGGCACATACATCTTGTCGCCGGGTTTCACGTTGAAGGCAGTGTACCAGTCATCCACATTCACCACAGGTCCGTTCACGCGCAAAAAGTTGGGAGCATGAACATCAGTTTTAATTCTCACTGCTAAAGCTTCAGGCCTAACAGCGCCATACCATGAGAGAGCGAAGCCGAGGAAGTAGCGTTGCACAGGAGTAAATCCTCCAAGCAATTTTCCTTCTTTGTATTGCTCAGTTTTCTTGAATGCATCCAATCCATTCAGCATGCCGCCGAGGTCGGCAATGTTTTCACCCTGTTCTGCATCGCCATTCGGATGCAAGCTGTCAAGTACTGTGTAGTTGTCAAATTGTTTTATAATGCCGGCGCACCGTTTTCTGAATTGAATGCTATCATCTTTCGTCCACCAGTTTTTCAGGTTTCCATTTTTGTCAAACTGGCTTCCCTGATCATCGAAGCCGTGAGTGATTTCATGACCGATGGTTGAACCGGCAGCATAGCCATACATGATGGCATCGTCAACTGTAGAATCAGCCATGCCGGGAACAATGAATGCAGCGGCAGGCAAAACGATTTCGTTGTTCGATGGATTGTAATACGCGTTCCAAGTTTGCGGCGTCATATCCCATTCTGTGCGATCAACCGGTTTGTTCAGTTTCGCGAGATAATAATCGGTGAGCCACTTGTTGCCGTTAATCACATTCGTCACGTAAGCACTGCGATCAATTTCCAGATTGGAATAGTCGCGCCAATGTTCGGGATATCCGACTTTCTTCATCACGGTGCTTAATTTTTCAACAGCTTTTTTCTTGGTTGAATCACTCATCCAATCGAGTTTCTCAATGCGATCCTTGTATGCATCGAGAACATTATCTACCATTTTATCATAGCGTGCTTTCACGCTCGGGGAAAAATATTTCTGAACGTAAAGCTGTCCGAGCATAAAGCCCATCGCATTCTCTTCATCGTCGAGCACTCGTTTCCATCTCGGGCGCTGCTCCTGAACTCCATTCATTACAGTACCGAAGAAGTGGAAATTTTCCTGATCGAAATCTTTGCTGAGTTTATCGGCGAAGGTATTGATCACATTCCAGCGCAGATATGTTTTCCAGTTGTCAATGCTTTCTGTGTTTATGCTTTTCTGAAGCTGCGTGAAGAATTCCGGTTGACCGATCACCACCGTATCAACGTTCGCCGCGCCTCCTTTTGCAAAGAATGATTTCCACTCTATGGCGGGCGTGATTTTGTTCGCAGCATCTACTGACATCTTATGATAGTTTGCGTACGGATCGCGCAGATCAGCCAGCTTGCGCGACGCATGAGCCAGATCCGTTTCCATTCTCATCACAGTCGCTGCATCCGCTCTTGCTTTCACCGAATCTTCACCCATAAGTTGAAACATTTTCTGAACATGCTTCACGTATTCAGCTCTGATATTTTTGGTGCGTGCGTCATTATCGAAATAATAATCACGATCAGGCAAGCCCAATCCGCCCTGGTAGAGATGAATCAGATATTTGTTGCTGTTCTTCTCATCCTGCCCCGGGAAAATGCCGCACATGGCACCAACACCGATTTCCTGAAAATGCGCGACGGCGGAAACAACATCGTCTTTTGATTTGATGTTGTCGATGATGTCGAATTCAGGTTTCAGAGGAGAAATGCCTTGTTTCTCGATCGTAACTGTATCCATCCCTGTGAACCAGAAGTCGCCGATCTTTTGTTCATTACTTCCTTTCTGTGCATTGGCATTGGCTGCATTTTCATTGATATCACGAAGGCGTTTGTAGGTTTCTTCATTCACGAGCGTCCAGATGCCCCATGATTTTTCACTGGCAGGAATGGGATTGTTCTTCACCCATGTTCCCATGGCATACATGAAGAAATCATCGCCGGGTTTTACTGTGGTGTCGATGTAATCTTTCAAAAAATTATCGGCAGTTAATCCCTGCGGCGCTTTCGGTTTTGGCTGGCAGGAAAAAAATGTGGCAGCAAGAATGATTGACAGAATGAAGAATGAATTCTTTTTCATGCGGGACTTTTTGATTGAGCTGGCAAAGATGGCAGATTCTTGAGAGAATGAAAATGTTTTAGACCAATATTAATTCTGAAGCTATATTCTCAAATCACTTTGAGAAAACTCACTTTGCCTCTTTCAATAAAATAGACTGAGGAGAGGAAAACGCCCATGAATAGCACAGCATAAACGTATTTGATCACCCAAAGCGAATCCGGAAGCAGCGAAACGAGTTTTGCATCGGCAAAAAAGAAAAAGACAGAGAGCAGTAGGTAAAAGAAAAATCTTCTCGCATCGTAAGGCACAGGATAGAAGCGTTGCCCCAGGAAAAATGAAACGATCATCATGGAACCATAACAGATAAATGTCACCCACGATGAACCATAGTATCCGTAGATCGGAATCCAGATCCAATTCAAAGTAAATGTGATGAGCACGCCGCCGAATGCAATCAGTGATCCCGCAAAATTTTTATTCGTGAGTTTGTACCAGATGGTGAGGTTGTAGTAAATGCCGAGGAAAAAATTAGCGAGCAGCAAAATAGGGACCACGCGCACGCCGTCGTAATATTCTTTTCCCATGAAAATTTCTTTGAAGAAATCCATGTTGAGCGTAACAAGAAGAAAAATGAAACAGCAGAAGATCACAAAGAAATTCATCGTGCGTGCATAGGTGAGCTGCGGATTTTCTTTTTTCGATTCATTGAAGAAAAACGGTTCTGCTGCCATGCGATAGGCCTGCACAAAAAGCGTCATGAGCAAACTCATCTTGTAGCAGGCACCGAAAACGCCGAGGGCATGTATCGCATCAGAATAAGGCCCGTTCCATCTTCTCGTCAAAAGAATTCTGCTCAGCATTTCGTTGCCCATACCTGCTGCGCCGACGATAATGAGCGGCCATGCATAGCGAAGCATATCCTTCCATAGACTGAAATCTATTTTCCAACTTCTGATGTAGAAATATTTTCCAAGAAAGATCACTGTCACCGCGCTTGCAATCAACCCTGATATGAAAATATATTCTACACCCAGTGAGGGTTTGTAAACTAGGTTGATGGCTCCATGCAGCGAAGCCAATGAATCGCTTTTCAAAATCCAGGGGCAAACGATGAGAAAGAAGATGTTGAAAAAAACATTCGTACCGATGTTGATCACTTTGTAAGTGGCAAAGCGAATCGGCCGATTCTCCTGTCGCAAATGCGCGAATGGTACAGTGACGATTGCATCCAGCGCCATGATGAGAGCCATCACTGTTACGTATTCTGTGTGACCATTGAATTGCATCGCCTGCGCAATTGGTTCCCTGAACAGAATAAGAATTGCTGAAAACAAAAATGACGAGATCAGCAGCGACGCCATGCTCGTGTCATACACCTGCTTCTTATCATCCTTCACTGTGGAATAGCGGAAGAAAACTGTTTCCATTCCATACGTAAAAAGAATATTCAGAAAAGCCGTGTACGCGTAGAACTGTGTAACTACACCGTATTCACTCGGGTGAAATACGCGCGTTTGAATGGGTACGAGCGCATAGTTGAGAAAGCGGGCGAGAATACTGCTGACGCCATAGATCGCTGTTTGTTGTGCAAGCTTCTTTACGAGTGGATGCAAGAAAAAAATTTTCCGCCGCGAAAGTATTGAAAAGAAAAAAGAATAAACGTTGAGGGTGTGCGTTAATTCCTGTCTTGAAATTTTCCGAAAGCCGATTCCTTCTATTTTTACGACCACTTTTCATGGCAACGATTTCTGAATTAAAAAACATTGCCGCACAGGTGCGGCGTGATATTTTGCGAATGGTTCACGAAGCGCAGAGCGGACATCCCGGCGGCTCGCTGGGCTGTGCTGATTACTTCACAGCGCTTTATTTCGAAATCATGGATCGCAAATCTGGATTTGACATGGATGGCATTGGTGAAGATGTTTTCATTCTTTCCAACGGGCACATTTCTCCCGTATGGTACAGCGTGCTTGCACGCGCCGGATATTTCCCTGTTGATGAATTGAAGACATTCAGAAAACTTGATTCGAGATTGCAAGGTCATCCGGCCACGCATGAAGGATTGCCCGGAATTAGAATGGCCAGCGGTTCATTGGGACAAGGAATGTCCGTTGCAATTGGCGCGGCAACAGCGAAAAAACTGAACAAAGATCCGCATTTTGTCTACTCGCTTCACGGCGATGGTGAACTGGATGAAGGACAATGTTGGGAAGCCATCATGTACGCCGGTGCTAAAGGCGTTGACAATTTAATTGCAACCGTGGATTGGAATGGTCAGCAGATCGATGGCCCTACAAAACTCGTGATGGATCACAATGATCTTCCCGTGCAATTCAAATCATTTGGCTGGGAAGTTTTTGAGATCAACGGCAACGACATGGGAGAAGTGGTGAACGGGCTGAAGAAAGCAAAATCACTCACCGGAAAAGGAAAACCGGTCGGCATCATGATGAAAACGCACATGGGCTATCCGGTAGATTTCATGATGGACAATCACGAGTGGCACGGCGTTGCGCCTAATGATGAGCAACTGGCAAAAGCACTCTCTCAGCTTCCCGTAACTTTAGGTGATTACTGAAAATTTTCAAATTCAAATTGCGGATTTCAGATTTGTTCGGAACCAGGAATCAAATTCAGGGAACCAGGAGAAAAAATTTCATCCTGATTCTTGTCTTCCTGCTACAGATTCTTTTATCTGTTTTTCATTCCGAAGCTCAAACATCACGGTTAAATGCTACAAACATCCTTTTTGTCCTTGACGCATCGGGCAGCATGAAGGGTGAGTGGAAAGGCACATCGAAATTTGAATTGGCGAAAGATATTCTCGTTAAAACGATTGACAGTGTTTCAAAGTCAAATCAGCGAGTGCAGTTTGCTTTGAGGGTGTTCGGTCATCAGTTTCCCCGTACGGTAAATAATTGCAAGGACACGAAACTTGAAGTTCCGTTTTCCAAAGGAAATGCATCGGCGATCCAGCAACGATTGAATCAAATTCATCCGCAGGGGCAAACGCCGATTGATTTCACTCTTTCACAGGCGCTGAACGATTTCCCTGATTCAACATCAACGAATGCAATCATTCTTATTACGGATGGAAATGAAACCTGCGGCGGAAACTTGTGTGATCTCGCATCGAAAATGGAAGCGAGGCACATTGCACTTCGCCCTTTCATTGTCGGGTTGGGTTTGAATGATTCATTGAAAAAAAAATTCGACTGCCTCGGAAATTTTTATGATGTGCAGGATGAAGACATGCTTACATCCACTATGAAAGTGGTGATTTCGCGCGTGCTTAATCCCACATCATGTGAAATCAATTTGCTCGATGCTTACGGTAATCCCACAGAAACCAACGTGGAGGTGACGCTTTCAGATCATGAAACCAAAAAGATTAAATACGAATTCATGCACACGCTGAATGCGCGCAACATGCCTGATACATTGCAGCTCGATCCGAAATTCAAATATGATCTCACCGTTCACAGCATTCCTGAAGTGAAGAAAGAAGATATCTCGCTTGTTGCAGGCACGCACAACATCATCGCCGCTTCAGTGCCGATGGGTTCACTTGAAATCAAACAAGAGCTTTCGCCAGGAATTTCTTCCGTGCCCTGCATCGTGCGCAAAGCAGGCGAACATGAAATCCTCTACGTTCAGGATATCAACACATCGCAACGATATCTCGCAGGAAATTATGACCTGGAAATTCTCACCCTGCCCGAAATATTTTTCACCAACATTGAAATTGATGATGCTAAAACGAACAGCATAAAAATTTTGAAAGCAGGAACACTTTTATTCACTCCTTCAGAAGCCGGAGTAGCAAGTGTTTTTTCTGAAGATGAAAATGAATTGACAAAGGTTTTTGATTTTGGGTCTGTCAAGCAACAACAGTCACTCAATCTTCAACCGGGAAAATATTTGGTTGTTTTCCGGCCTGACAGGGGAAAGCAAGCCGAGAGAACAAAGCAAATTGAAGTGCAGATTTATTCAGGAAAAACAAGCACGATTCGCCTGTGAGAAGATTTCTGATTCACCACGGATTTAACGGATTCACGCAGAAAAAAATTTCTGTGAAAAAATCTGTGTCAGTCTGTGAAATCTGTGGTGAAAAACTTTTTCAATTTCTTCTCATTCTACTGCCATTAACATCCTTTTCTCAGCAGCAAATTACTGTTACGCGAATTCTTTTTCTTCTCGATGGATCGTCGAGTATGATGGAAGCATGGAGCAACACAACGAAAGTAGAAGCCGCTAAGAGAATCATCATACAGATCGCCGATTCATTAAATCCTTCAGGTGATGTACAGCTTGCATTAAGAGTTTACGGTCATCAAAGTCTTGTTTCAGAGAACAATTGTACCGACACAAAACTTGAAGTTCCTTTTGCATTACACAATGCGCAAACCGTAAAATCTGCATTGAGCGTGCTTCGGCCCAAAGGCATTACGCCGATTGCTTACAGCCTGGAGCAGGCGGCGAATGATTTCCCCAATGATCCGCATGCAAGAAACGTGGTGATGCTGATAACTGACGGAGAAGAATCCTGTGGCGGTGATCCTTGTGCTGTGTCGTTGAAGCTTCAGCAAAAACATATTTTTCTTCGGCCGTTTGTGATCGGGTTAAATCTGAATGCGGATGCAGCTGACAAAATGAATTGCATTGGCAATTATTACAATGCTGCCAGCCCCGAAGCACTTCAGAGTGTAATGAAAACTGCAGTAAGTCGCGCGCTTTCTTCGGCTGCAGTTCAGGTAAATCTTCTCGATGCACAAAATCGTCCGCTGGAAACAGACGTGAACATGACTTTTTATGATGACGCTACGGGATTTACCCGCTACAATTTTTTTCACACCATCACAAACAGCGGTGTACCCGACACAATGCAAATTGATCCGGTTCCGGAATACAACCTGACAATTCATACTACGCCTGCTATTGAACGAAAACATCTCAATTTTTCGGCCCATAAAATTGACACCGTGAATCTTCCGGCATCGCAGGGTTACCTGAAGATCGTTTTGGAAGGAAAAACCATCAACCAAAACCTGAACGATAAAATACAGGCACTCGTAAGAAAATCGGGTTCTGATGAAACAATCAGCGTGCAAAAACTGTATGAAATAAAGAAATATCTGAGCGGTAAGTACGACCTTGAAATATTGACGCTTCCGCGGATGATTATCAAGAATATTGCAATCACTCAAAGTTCCACCACCACAGTCACAGTGCCATTGCCGGGAATCGTATCAATAAGTAAATCGTTTTCCGGAATAGGTTCGATAATGCAGATCGACGGAGAGAAGTTGGAAAAAATTTATCAGCTCAATGAGAATTCAAATTATGAATTGATAGGTTTGCAGGCGGGCGACTATAAGATCATTTACCGGTCAAAATATTCGAAACGAACGTTAGAAACTATCGTAAAAAAGTTTTCAGTTAAAAGCGGAGAGACTACGAACATTAAACTATGACACCCCTCAATTCATATTCTGATTCAGAGAAGAAAGAAACACGTGCAGGATTTGGCGAAGGCATTTATGAAGTGGCCAAGCGAAATCCAAACGTGGTGGCGCTCACGGCCGATCTGGCGGGCTCACTCAAGTTGAACAAGTTCATCAAGGAATTTCCTGAACGCTATTTTCAATGTGGCGTGGCGGAAGCCAATATGATGGGCATTGCTGCCGGCCTCACCATTGGAGGGAAGATCCCATATACGACAACCTTTGCAAATTTCTCAACGGGCCGAGTATATGATCAGATTCGCCAATCAATTGCATACTCGAATAAAAATGTAAAAATCTGTGCTTCGCATGCAGGCGTGACGCTGGGTGAAGACGGAGCGACACATCAAATTTTAGAAGACATTGGATTGATGCGCATGTTGCCGGGAATGACGGTAATAGTTCCCTGTGATTTTAATCAAACAAAAGCAGCAACAATTGCCATTGCTGAACATTCCGGTCCGGTTTATCTCCGATTCGGGCGCCCGAAATGGCCAAATTTCACTCAGGAAAATCAGGTTTTTGAAATTGGCAAGGCACAAGTACTGAGTGAAGGCACTGACATTTCAATTTTTGCTTGCGGTCATTTGGTTTGGAAAGCTATTGAAGCTGCACGCATTCTTGCACAGCAAAATATTAGTGCTGAAGTGATCAACATACACACTATTAAACCTCTTGACGAAGAAGCAGTCATTAGCTCAGTAAGCAAAACCGGCTGCGCAGTGACGGCAGAAGAGCATCAGATTCACGGCGGCTTGGGTGATTTGATTGCCGGAGTTTTGGCTCGCCGGCTTCCCGCTCCCATGGAAATGGTGGCCGTGAAAGATTCATTCGGTGAAAGTGGAAAACCAGAAGAGCTGTTGAAGAAATACGGCATCGATACACCTAACATTGTGCAGGCAGCGCTTAGAATTATTGCCCGCAAGAAGCAGGACGCACTCATCAGTTGATTTTTTGAATCAAGGGTTCGAGCATTGTTGCATCTTCGGGTCACCGAATTATTTTTCTTTTGGAACTATCCCCATTGACACCTCCGGCCGATTCTTCCGATGATGAAATCCTGAAGGCTTTTGAGGATCCTTCAAGAAAGGAAATCGGTTTCACACGGCTTATCCAGCGCGATCAAAAAAAAATTTACTGGTTTATTCGGCGCCTGGTCATCGATCATGATGATGCGAATGATCTCGTGCAGGAAGTTTTCATCAAAGTCTGGAACGGCATCTCAACCTTCAGAAAAGAGTCAAGCATCACACACTGGATTTACCGAATTGCAATGAATGCCTGCCTTACCTTTCTTGAAAGGAAGAAGAAAAAATATGAGTCGGTTTCATTAGAATCTTCAGAGGGAGAATTACGGGACAAGATTTATTCGGGAAAGGAAATCGAAGGCGATGCGATTCAACTAATTCTTCAGGAAGCGATTCTAACCCTTCCCGAAAAGCAACGAATTGTTTTTCAATTTCGCTACTATGATGAAATGCCATACGAAGAAATGTCGCAGTTACTCGAAACATCGGTCGGTGCGTTGAAAGCCAGCTATCATCATGCAGCAAGGAAAATTGAAGACTTCATCAAACAGCGCGTTTAAACTTCGGCCGATAACCCTTGTCAATAAATAACCAGCATGGAAAACAAGAAAAACATTCAGGATGAATTGAAAGAAGTAGCCCCTACTCTTGCCGGGCTGCAGAATATAATTCCTTTTAAGGTTCCGGAAAATTATTTTGAAGAATTGGAGCGAGCTGCATTGGTAGGTGCGGGACTAAAAAAAGAAATATCAATAAATGAGATTGCCGGAGAACGCGATTATCCATTCTCTCTTCCAAAGGATTATTTTGAAAACCTTCCTCTTCAAATCCTTGATAAGGTTAAACATCAAAACACCGCCGATTTTGAAAGAGGCAGAATTCGCAAAATCCGACAAAGATGGTGGATGGCTGCGGCTTCAATAATCCTGATTATTGCTTGTAGCCTTTTGTTCAGGCACAATAGCCAAACTTCTTTAGCTTCAACCAATCAAATTGACACTTCTTATTTACTACTTGAAAATGCTGCGAGTCTTGCTGACGCAGATGTGTTCAATCTTTACACGGAAAATGAAACGGAAACTGATGATTCCTCTATGAATCAATATTTAATTGAAGTCACTAGCATTGATCCTGAAACCATTAACACACTTTGAAAATATTGACCATCATGATTCAGTTTTTACAGCAAAAATTTAGACGGCAAGATTTGTTCTTTTTACCTCTGTTCGTTGCCTTCCTTCTATTTTTATCTTCCACCAGTGTGGCTCAACCGCCGGGAGCAGATGACATCGAAGCACGTCGAATCGGATTTATCACTCATGAATTGCAGCTCACTCCTGACGAAGCAAAAGTTTTTTGGCCGGTTTACAATAAATACAACGATGAAATGAATGTATTGCGAAAAGACCGCGCCACAGAATTACTTTCTGCTAAAATTAATTTCGACAGTATGAGTGATGATGAGGTGAGTAAACTCATCGACAATGAATTGAATTCGCGACAGAAGGAAATCGATATTCAGCGCAAGTACACTGTTGAATTCAAGAAAGTATTGCCGGTGAAAAAAGTTGCAAAGCTGTATCGGGCGGAACAGATGTTCAAGATCTCGCTTATCAAGGATATGAAACAGGGCCCCATGCAGCAAGGCCAGGGAAATCAACCACCTCCCATGAAAAGGAATTGATTGCTCAAATATTCATAAGTTAGAATGCCCTTTCTTTGAGAAAGAGAATTCTCCCTGGCTTCAGTTTTTCACCTAACTTTGCCGTTTCAAATTAATTTTCATGAAACCTCTTTTGCTTTTAAGCATGCCTGGTGGCAGTGAATGGCTACTTATCTTTCTGGCGATTTTACTTTTATTCGGCGGAAAGAAAATTCCTGAGCTGATGCGCGGCATCGGTGCAGGTATTCGCGAATTCAACAAGGCCAAAGCAGATGTGCAGCAGCAAATCGAAGATGGAATGAAAGAAGAGCCGAAGAAGGAAGAAAAGAAAAGCTGAGCCCCTAAGAGCTTTCGCCTTCGTATTCTTTTTTGATTAATAGAAGTCATTCTCAATTGACTTCATTTCAAAACAATCTGCTAAGTAGTTGGTGCAAAAAAGTTGTTAAAACTTTAGACTGAGATACAATTGAGGTATCTTGCAATCGTTTCAATCGTACAGGTAACAGAAGGAAAACCTATTCTGTTCTTGAAATTAATATCGAGCATTCTGGTTAATGAAGAATTCAGGAAATACATACCGTCGTTGGACTTCAATTCTGTTTATTGTATTTGGTATGTCTTTCATGCCGCAACTGATGACTGCACAAGTGCCTGATCAGGACAATAATGATCAGCAGGTAATTCCTGATCAATTCGACAGCAACGATTCACTGAACATTACCGTTAATGATTTGGGAGATGACGACAGCTTGGCTGCTCAAAAAATTTCATTTGACGATGTTGATGTTCCGACTTATGAAGATTCGATGTATGCTGCCAGGTTGAGAGCAATAGCTTCTCCCATTCCGCTCTCGTATAACCAGGAAGTTCGCAATTACATTGATCTCTATGTGCTGAAGAGAAGAACTCAGGTTGAACGCATGCTTGCATTAAGTAAGTTTTACTTCCCCATTTTCGATCAGATTTTTGCGCAATACGGAATTCCTCCTGAGATAAAAAATTTGGCTGTAATCGAATCTGCATTAAACCCAATGGCAGTTTCAAGGGCAGGAGCTGTGGGCATGTGGCAATTCATGTACAGCACTGCAAAATTGTATGGGCTTAGTGTAAACACGTATTACGATGAACGGCGCGACATCATTCGATCAACCGAAGGGGCAGCTCAATATCTCAAGTGCATGCATGACATTTATGGCGATTGGCTTCTCGCTATTGCATCGTACAATTGCGGCCCGCAAAATATTAATAGAGCAATCGCAAAAACAGGAGGAAGTACCTTTTGGGCAATCAAGGATCACCTGCCTCGCGAAACGAGAGGCTACGTGCCAGCATTTATTGCTGCAACCTACGTGATGAATTACTATGACCTGCATGAATTGGAACCAGATTACACAGCACTTCAGCACTGCTGGGATTCAATTGCCGTGGTACCTGTAAGTGATAAAATGTCCTGCGAGCAGATCGCAAAATTTACGGACATGAGTGTGGATGAGGTTCGATTTCTGAATCCCGGATTGCGTTGCAGTGTGATTCCCGCTCTTGATGTTCCTTATACGTTAAAATTGCCAAGTGAAAAAACCGCACTGTTCGATCAAAATAAAGACAGCATTATTCTTCTTTCTGCCAACGCGAAGCAGCAATACTATTTTGGTACAACTGGCGACGGCAGAAACTACATTGTGCGAAGCGGAGATAATCTTGGAAAAATCGCCAGCCGCTATCACGTTTCTGTTGCTCAAATCAAGAGCTGGAATCAGTTGCTCGGATCAACTATTCATGTAGGGCAGCATCTCAAAATTTATTCTTCGCGTTATGAAGAGGCGGTGGCATCATCACAGAGCGGAAAAGATTCTCACAATTCGTCATCAATAAAACACTCTTCTTCTTCCTCGACCTCTACAGGTGGTGATAAAACGGATGCAGGTACGCAATACGTTTATTACAAAATCCGATCAGGCGACACACTGTGGGATATTGCGCGCAAGCATGGAACAACGGTAGACGAAATCAAGGCACTGAACGGAGCCTCAAAGTGTGACACACTCAAGATAGGCACCGTGCTTAAGATCAGCTCCAAAGGATAGTAACTTTACTCACCAAAATCCGTTGGAAATTCAAGTTTGTCAGATTAAGAGCGGTTAAAAATTTTACTTTTGAGCCGCTCATCTTTGTTTCATGAGTTTCTACATCTTATCATAATAAATATCTGAATTCTTGACGCGGCAAGACCCACCCGATATAGCTTCTCCTCCCGTTATTGATTCTGAAAAGAAACCCGTTTCTTACGGTTATCTCTTTCTCACTTTCCTCAAAGCAGGATGTCTTGGATTTGGTGGATTCATGTCCCTCATTTCGGTAGTTCAGAAAATTTTGGTCGAGAAGAGAAAGCTAATAACCTCTGAAGACATGCTTGACGGAATCGCTCTTGCCGGATTACTTCCCGGCCCGCAGGCAGTAAATGTTGTTGCATATTCCGGAAACAAATTGAAAGGGACGTGGGGCGCCATCATCGCGGGGGTGGCGGTGGTTCTTCCTTCATTTGTCCTGATGATGTTGCTGAGTTATCTCTATCAAAAATTCGGACAGATGCAGGAGGTAAAACAATTCTTCAAAGGATTTGTGCCGGCTGTTGCCGCTGTTATTGTTAGTGTAGCGTGGAAAATGACGAAGCAAAATGTGAAAGGAAAAATTGAAATCGCTCTTGTCGTTCTTGCTATCGCTGCATTGATTTTTATTCCGAAAGAGTTTCGGTTGTATCTCACTTTTCTGCTCGTGATCTTATTTGGATTTATCGGATACTTTTTCTTTCATGACAAAAAAGCTGTGACGAATGCGCCGAAAATTGAGAGAGGAAAATTTCCTGTCGCCAAATCCATTCTCGTTATCATCATGATCGTGGCCCTGATCGTAGGTCTTTACATTCCGGTGTCGAAAGATCAGTACGGGAGTATCTACAACTTGGTGAAAACTTTTGGCGGGCTCAGCGTTATGCTGTTTGGCGGAGGCTATGTGATCATTCCCATCATGCAGCATCATGTTGTTGAAGTATTTCATTGGTTGAACGCGCAAGCATTCAAAGATGGAATTGCCTTCAGCCAAATTATGCCGGGACCGATCTTAATCGCAGCCGCATTCATCGGTTTTCAGGTGAAAGGATTTGCGGGTGCATTTCTTTCCACCGTTGCGATTTTCACTCCACCCGCAATTCTGATGGTGGTGGCTTCGCAAGCCATGGAATATTTCAAAAAATCTCTGACAGCTAAAGCAGTCATGAAAGGTGTGAGGTGCGGAGTAATTGGAATGATATTTTTTGCAGCATACGAATTGGCCAAACTTGCCGTGCCTTCAGGGGCAGTGACTTTCGCTGCCATTTGGCCGTCAATTGCTATTTTCGCTGCATCATTGTTCGTGTTGATCAGGTATCAAATTGATGTTGTGTACATCATTCCGACCGCCGGACTAATTGGATTCTTTCTTTATCCTTCGTAAAAATCTAATTCAATTATATGCAAGCGCTTTTTTTGATAGGTGAGCAGCGTTCGGGCTCCAACTTATTGCGCCTGATGATGGCTAGTTCGAATGAAATTGCCGCACCGCATCCGCCACATATTTTGCAGCGCATCGATCCGATAGTTCCCGTTCATCAGGTGTTGGACGATGCGAAGTTTGATCAGATGGTTGAAATTGTTTGCCGTCTCGTGGAAACAAATCCTGTTCCGTGGCTCAACACAACGCTTCATCGGAATGATGTTAAGAATCGTTGCCGTGAAAAACATGTGATCGCCATCTATGGAGCCGTGATGGATATTTATGCCGAATCGAATCATGCGCGCAAGTGGCTTTGCAAGAGCATGCAGAACATACGCTGGGCTAATCACCTCAATAACTACTTCAAGACAAACAAATACATTTATTTGCACCGCGATGGCCGTGATGTGGCACTTTCATTTACAAAGGCCGTGATTGGTGAAAAGCATGTTTACTTCATTGCGCAGCAGTGGGCCGAACTTCAGCGAGTGTGCCTGGCCGCGCGCGCCCAATTGCCCACGGATCGTTTCTTCACGATTTCGTATCAGGAATTAACAGAAGAAACAGAAAGCACATTACGCAACCTTTGTGCCCTGCTTCACATTGAGTTTAAGCCTGAGATGCTTAATTTCTATAAAAGCCAGGAAGCGAATAATACTGCCGTGGCAAGTTCACTCTGGGAAAATGTGAACAAGCCGATCATCCATCACAACTTCAATAAGTTTTTGAAAGAGCTTTCAGAAGAGCAAGTGCGGATCTTTGAATCGGTCGCCGGCGATGAGTTAGATGCTTTAGGTTACGAAAGAATATTTGTGAATAAAGGGGAAGAAATGCAATTCACTCCTGAGCAGATCGCCGGTTTTAAAGAAGAAAATGATCGACTGAAAAATCTTCAGTCGAAGAAAACTGATCCTGAAGACGTGCGAAAGCGGGCCATACAAGACCGGGTGCTGAGCGATTTGAAAGCGATCGCTCAGCAATGGAGAGAAAGCAAAGAGAAGGTATTTACATAGACCGTTTCAAAAATTCAACTTTTCTCAGAGCTGAATAGATTCAATCATTGAATTCATCTGTTGCAGTGCCTGCTGAAACCCTGCATTATCACCTTTAATTTTTGATTGATCAGTGATCTGAACAAAGGTTATGTACCCGTCTTTGTTTTGAAGAATTTTATAGTAACTCACCTGCTGATGAATTTGCAGCCATTGGTCGCTCGATACTTTCGTGACTGAAAAGAGAAAAGCGGGTTTACCTTTTTCATTCTTGAAATTAAAGATGGATTCATTTTCAAAATCCTGTCTTACAATTTGCGCTTGCAGCGACTGTGGAATTGAAATAGTAAACTGCAATGCACCCGGTCCCGGAAAATGAAATGACTTTGCTGAATTGGCCTTAAGCAACGGTGAACAAAGGATAATCAGCAGCAATGAAAATGCTGCATTAAGAACTTTTGTTTTCATGGCAGAAATTTTTTAGTCCGTTAATGAATGGAGGCAAGATTAGGCCCCTTCTGATTTACGGCCTTATTAAATAGACAAACTTCTGAGATTTATAGCCGAAGAATGAGTTGCAGCAAATGACTTTTTAAGCGCAACAATTTCTTAATGCGCGAATGCAGCAGTTGCCTCACGAAATACGCAGAAAGTTTAGCTCAGCCAACCAGTATTTCATTTAGAACTGAACATCGAATTTCCTTCTACTATAGTAATTCAAGGGTTAACTCGGCTCATGCTTTCATGAAAAGTCAGTTCGCGTGAGCGATGTCTTTCTTTTCAAAATATTTCTCAAGAAGATCGGGCACTTTTTCAAAAGCAGCCGCAAGTCCTTTGCTCGAGCGCGACGGAATGAATGAAATTTGATCACCGCGCGTCACAAGGAAACCCATCGGTTCCACGCCCATGCCGGCACCGGTTCCGCTCCCACCGCCTTTACCATGTCCTTTGTTCGGCGCCTCTCCTTCGCCTTCACCACCGCCATAGCCGAAGCCGATGCCCATTCGGATCACAGGCACGCACTTGAATTCGCCAAGTTCGAATGGCTGTCCGATCACTGTCTCCGTTTTGGTTTCGTTTTTTAAAAATTCAGTGACCTTGCTGAGAACTTCATCAAATGTTTCTTTCATGATGGTTAACATTTTATGTGATTGAATTATGATAGCAATGCGCGCACAATGCGCAGCAAATTATTTTTAAGCGTGATCACGCACTCGTTCCTTCCAATGAAGTTCAGGGTCACCCTGTGGTGCGTGGGATCAAAAAATTGAGCAACAGGGAAAAGCCAGCTGTTCAGCACAAAATTTCCGGTATCCAAATCAAGATAGAATTGCTGAACTTGAAACGATTTCATTACCGAAATGATTTTCTTTAGTCTGAAGTGACTCTTGCGGACTTTTCTCTCTGAGATTTTCTCTTCCTGAATTTCTCGCACTCGAGCTATTGGCAGCATATGTATTGTGAAATTGAAAAAGAAGAGCTGCACATTCAGAGTAAAACTTTCATCCAAAATCAAATTCACTCTTCCGATTCCTGTCATCTGCAGTTGACATCTTCCGGTTTCACTGTTCAATTCTACCACGATCGGCGTGATGAACATAAACAGCAGCAGAGCAATTAAAAGCAAAAAAATCACCGCCCACCACATCACCCGCAAAATTTAAATCGGACTTAGAAATGGAATATGATTTTCTTCATTCTGAATGATGACTTGAATCAACATTGGCTCATTTGATTGGTATTGCAAGAGTGAAACCTATTCTTCTTTTTGAAGGCTTGTATTAAACGTTTTAGCTTTTTCTTTGTCGGCATAACTCAAATAGGTGAACCATTACGGTATTTGTAAATTCAACTTTTTAAAAATGGAACAACGACGTTTCCTTAAGTACGTTACATTTTTCTTTTTCCTTCTCACAACGTCAGCGCGTTCACAAACTGTCGGCTGGTTTTATAATGATCCGGGATCTGCCCCGGGTTACGTTTTGTTCGCTCCGTTAAACAGTGATACAACGTATCTCATTGATAAATGCGGCAAGAGGGTTCACACCTGGCATAGTAACTATGAACCGGGTCAGGCAGTTTATCTCCTCAATGATGGAACATTACTTCATACCGGAAGCACAATCAATTCAACTTTTGGGAATGCAGGAGGCAAAGGAGGAGTTATAGAAGAGATGGATTGGAACAGTGACGTAACGTGGTCTTACCTGATATCTGATAACACTCAGTGCCAGCATCATGATGCAATAAGATTGCCGAATGGAGATATCCTCGCCATTGTCTGGGAGTATCACACTGCTTCTGATGCCATTGATAACGGCCGCAATCCGTCAAGTTTGGGAACACGTATGTGGTCGGATAAGCTGGTGGAGATTGAGCCGACCGGCGCCAACACCGGAAATATTGTTTGGCAGTGGAGAGCCTGGGATCATCTCGTTCAGGATTTCGATTCAAACAAATCCAATTTCGGAGTCATTGCCGATCATCCTGAATTAATCAACATCAACATCGGTCAGTTAAATGACATGAATGCAGATTGGCTGCATTGCAACGGACTTGATTACAATGCGGCGCTTGATGAAATTTTAGTAAGCACACACAACCTGAGCGAAGTATGGATTATTGATCACAGCACAACTACCGAAGAAGCCTCCTCGCACAATGGTGGGCTCTCGGGTCATGGCGGAGATTTAATTTACCGTTGGGGAAATCCGCAGAACTATGCTCATGGCACATCGAGTGACGAAAAATTTTATGGCCAACACAATCCGCGATGGATTCCTGATGGTTATCCCGGCGCAGGAAAAATAATGGTATATAACAATGGATTAAATCGTCCTGCAGGAAATTATTCGACGGTAGAAACATTTACGCCTCCTACAGTGGTCGATCATAATTATCCTATTGATTCCACCGGCAGATTTCTACCGGTATCGCAGGATTGGATTTACGAAGCGGACCCGCCTTCATCTCTTTACTCACAAGTAATGTCAGGAGCGCAGCGCCTTCTAAATGGTAACACGATGATTTGTGAAGCAACCTCAGGCAAATTTTTTGAGATTGACAGCAATGGAACTAGTTTCTGGGAATACATCAATCCCGTCGGCGCGAATGGAATAACTGCACAGGGAAGCCTGCCCATAATGAATTCTGCATTTCGCTGCACGTATCTGGCGGCAGATTATTCGGGATTCTCAGGTCAGGTGCTCTCACCGGGATCACCTATTGAGTTAAATCCGCTTAATTATAATTGCAGCAATCTTGTTGGCATTCAAGAATTGGCTTTGAAAGAAAATGATGTTGAAGTTTTTCCCGATCCGTTTCAAAGTTCTTTTATTATTCATTCAACCGCTGATTTGGATGATGCTGTGTTGCAAATTCGCGACGTGACAGGAAAATTAATTTATGAGGTAAAAAAATTCTCTGCTTCACCGAATTCTGACTATTCGGTCACATTACCGAATTATCACGGGATGATTATTGTTACCCTGAATAATTTCCGGCGAGATCAAGTCTGGCGAACAACAGCGATTGCTCAGTGAGATTTTTTTTTCTTTTCTTTCAGTAAATTCAATTCATATGGTAGCGTTTCCTGCAACCCCTCTTCTAGAGATCTTGGCTGATAACCCAAATCGCGTTTTGCTTTTGAATTGTTTCCAAGATAGGTGACCCCTGCAGTAATGCGCAAAGTCTCTGATGAATATAATTCAGGCAGAGGGATAAATCTTTCAATCACTGATGCAAATGCAGCTGAAAACTTCAGCAGCGCCGGCGGAATAAACAGCGGCTTGCGAATGCCGGTGATTTTTTCAGCTATCGTGTACGCTTCAGTCAAAGTGTGCGGAGGGCCGCAAATGATATAAGTTTCACCAGGCTTTGCTTTTTCCATGGCAAGCCAATGCGCCATCGCAACATCATCGACGTGTGCCCAGCAATATGCACTTTTCTTCGGCAGCATTGGCAATTTCTTTTGAAGATATTGACGCATGGAATCACCGCTCATGCTTGTATCATCAGGTCCATAAATCAATCCCGGCATTACAATCACAAGTGGCAAACCGTTATTAATAAATTCCTTGGCAATATCATGTGCTTCTGCCTTCGTGCGATCATATTCGCTCAGATGCTTTCCTGAAAAATGGTAAGATTCATCAGCGAGAATGCCATGTGTGTCAGAATTCACCGCAAGAGTGCTCGTGTAAACTCCTTTGGGAATCTTCAGCTCTTTCATTAATCCAAGTACATTGCGTGTGCCTTCGACATTAATCTTTTGCCCGGGCGATTTATCCCTCACACCCACTTTGTACCAGCCTGCAATGTGAAATACTCCATCACATCCGCGCATGGCTTCCCTCATACTTTCTTTATCGGTTACATCGCCTTTTATAATTGTTACTCCATAGTGCTTCAACTCTTCAGCCTTCTTCGGATCCCTCACCACCTCGATTACTTCATGATTTTTTTCACGAAGAATTTCTGCAACTCTTCCTCCAACAAATCCTGTTGCGCCGGTAATGAAGTATTTCATAGCGGAAATTTTTGAGAGAGGAAAATTAGAAAGTAATTCACCAGGCAGCCGGTGTTCCTTACGTTCAATATTAAGCTGTGGAATTGGAATCAGAAATTTCAACTTTGCAGTATGCGGCTTAAGATATCATCGAGGTGGATTGCTTTAATTTCTCTTGGTGGAATTTTTCTGATGCATCTTCCCTTCCTTTATGCTGACCCGGACATTCACCTCTGCTGCAGCCGCGATGCTTGGGGCTCAGAAGGACTTACTGTGATTCAGGTTCGAAACTTGGTGACGCAGGGTTATCTCTCATTTACAGAAAGCGATAATCTTTTAAAGATGCCGCTGTTTAACTTAATAATGCTAAGTTCCTTTAATCTCTTCGGAACTGATTTACTCGTGGCTCGCCTTACATCGCTGATAATCGTGCTTGCATCTGTATTTATCGCCGGTGAGATTTCCGGAAAACAAAAATTTACCCCTTTGTTATTTGTGGTTGTACTGCTCCAATATCAAACGTTTCAGTATTCACATATGGTGATGTCAGAAATGACTGGCATTGCAATGTTAGTCTTATCCGGCGCATTTTTCCTCAGGTCATTTCATCAATCAGAATCCCGCTCAGGGTGGCTTTTCATCTCTTCACTTTTTGTGGTATTCTCCTATTGGATCAAAGTGCAGTTTGCATATTTCATCCCACTGCTTCCTCTCACTATAATGAGTAGTCGCTTGTTTAAAATCGCTGACTTCTCACGAAGAGACGCGGCTTTCTCTTTAATATGGCAGGTGTTTTTTGCAGGCATCTATTTTCTTGTCTGGTACTGGCCACACAGGAATTTTTATAATCAAGTTATGCTTTGGGAATCCGCTGGCAGGTTTACAACATTGACTGACCTTCCGAATCAAATCTGGATCAATGTAAAGCTTGTGTTGCTATCTATTCAAACACGATGGTTCATCGTTCCTGCCGGACTTGCAATATTGGCGGGAATTTATGCGTGGCTTAGATCGGGCGACAGTGAATTCAGGATTTTGTTTTTATTCCTCATTATAATTCTGATCCTTGAGTCGCATAAACTTCTCATGACTTATTTGCCACCCCGATATCAAGTATCTATCTACTTTTTTACCGCATTCACCGCGGCTGCTTCTTTAATTTACTCATATGAAAATTCACGTCACCTCAAACATAAAATTTTGGTGGCCGTTTTATTTGCTGCGTTGGTTGTCAAGAATGGAGTGGATTATTTTGAGACATACACTGACAGGCAATACTCTGTTTGGAATATGAATAACTATGTAAATCGGGCATGTAATCGTCAGCAAACAATTTTGGGATCATGGGCTCCTGCAATTACTTGGCAGAGTAAATCGCGAGCTATCCCCGTTTGGAAAGATATAATTGCCGATAGCATTAATCTGAGACAATACCACGCAAGAGCTGTGGTGGCTGATCTGGCTGATCCTGATTCCACATCTGTTTTCATCAAACATGGAATCAATCTCAGCACTGACAGCGATTCTTCGCGACGTTTCTCTCTTGGCCCATGGAAGCTAGAAATTTTTTGGCTGCATAAATAGAATCAGTAATTGGCGATCGGCAATAATCTCCATCTCTGCAAACACATTTCATCCTGCCAATTTTCATAAACTTGATTCGAAGGCAAACTCATTTCATCAGCACTTCTTTCTTGTCAATTACCTGTTTGCTCCTCATCAAAACAAGCACGTAAGTGCCGGGCGGAACACTGCCGACAAACAAAGTCATTTCATTTCCGTCGACCCAAAATGTGTTAAGCAATTGCCCAGCGGCGCTGAAAACGAGAATGTGATATTCATCTTTCTCATCAAGATTAGCAAAGTCGATTGTAATGCATTCATGATTTTCATTCGGGATTACTTTGTCAATCTTTCCCAGGCTTCCGTTTGAAACTACCGGTTGTTTCAACGCCCCGCTGTCGTTTTGTGAAAATGCAACGGAGGCCGCCATCAACAGTAAGCATGTTACCATTGCGACGAATGCGATTTTCTTTTTCATAACCCAAAAATTATATACCGAAGTTTCGGAAATGACTTTGATCAGAACCATGAGATTGATCAACTCAGCAGATGATCGTTGACATACATTATGAGCTGAAGCAATTTGCTCATGCTTTTTGGAGATCTATAAACGAAGCGAGAAAAACAAACCGGCGCCGGACTGCACCCTCTAAATTCAATTCAATCCGACGCCGCAAACACAAAACTAGCTCTCAGCCTAAACCCTTGAGGGTTCTTCCTTCACTTGTTTCGGAAGCGCAAACGGATCAACGGACACGCCTAATCCTTTGCCTATGGCTGCGCCAAGATTCACATCTACCATGTACCAGTGACTCAGCATTCGTTTAATGATGTCCTCTTTCCTCCCTCCGGTGATTTGCTTCATTGATCCTACAATGTTGTTGATGGTATTTCGCTTTTGTTCATCATTCATCACCGTACGGAACAGCATGCCGGGTTGTGTGAAGTGATCATTTTCACCGGGCGAATTGCGATCATACCAATCCGCAAGTGTGTTGTCGAGATGCATGGGCAGTGGTTTGTATGCTTCGTCAATCACCACATCATCGAAGCTGTTGGGCATGTAGTTCGCTCTGCTTCCACCGTTTTCATCCAGGCGCATCATTCCGTCGCGATGATAGTTAGTGACTTCGAACGGACACTTGTTTACCTGAAGCTGCTCATAGTTCACGCCAAGGCGATAGCGATGTGCATCAGGATACGCAAGCAATCTTCCCTGCAGCATTTTATCGGGCGAATAGCTGATGCCGTCAACAACATTCGCCGGTGAGAACGCTGCTTGTTCAACATGAGCGAAGTAATTTTCTGGAATTTCATTCAGTTCCATGATGCCGACCGGAATGAGCGGATAATCTTTATGCGGCCAAACTTTGGTGAGGTCGAACGGATTCCAGCGATAATTTTTCGCTTCGGCTTCCGGCATGATTTGAACATTGAGTTCCCACTTCGGGAATTCACGGTTCTGAATGGCATTCACGAGATCACGTTGCGCGTGATCGGGATCTTTACCTTTCATTTCCGTTGCTTCGGCATCTGTGAAATTTTTTATTCCCTGTTTAGTGATCCAGTGAAATTTCACCCAGAATTTTTCATTCTTGTCATTGATAAATGAAAACGTGTGGCTGCTGAAGCCATGCATGTGACGGTAACTGTACGGTGTGCCGCGATCGCTCATCAGAATTAAAACCTGGTGAATGCTTTCCGGATTCAGTGACCAGAAATCCCACATCATCGTGGGACTCTTGCAGTTTGTTTTTGGATCGCGTTTTTGCGTGTGAATAAAGTCAGGAAATTTTTTCGGGTCTTTGATGAAGAACACCGGCGTGTTGTTTCCGGTGAGATCCCAGTTGCCGTCTTCCGTGTAAAACTTTATAGCAAATCCGCGCGGGTCACGTTCCGCATCGGCTGATCCTTTTTCTCCGCCGACCGTGGAGAAGCGTGCAAACACTTTTGTCTCCTTGCCAAACCGGTTAAACAACTTTGCTTTTGTAAACCGTGTGATGTCATTCGTTACAGTGAATTTTCCATAGGCGCCGGTTCCTTTCGCATGAACCACGCGTTCGGGAATGCGCTCGCGGTTGAAGTGCGCGAGTTTTTCGTGCAGGATGTAATCCTCAAGCAGCACAGGGCCGCGAGGTCCAACGGTCATCGTATTCTCATATTCAGTGTAGGGAATACCCGTCGCAGATGTAAGTCTTTTCTTTTTGTTATTCATACCGATCTCCTTTTAAGTTTAAAATGAAGTTTCGTCAATCAAATTTCTGTTGTGCGGATGCTCCAACTCATGATAATAATCAATCGGGGAAGCTGAGAGAAATCACTATGATTTTTGACATTATTTGTAAGTTCAGGAATGATGATGTTGAGGATGAAAAAGAGATGCCCGCAGAAAGTTTTTATCTTTCGTTACATAACAAATGGCAAAGAGCAATTGTCATCTTCGGAATCAATATGAATGGATGACAACTTAATGCTCTGAAATTTTGTATGCAGCGACATATTGTTCACCGGCACATCAAAAGATCGAGCATTATAATCGGCGTTGTCGCATGCTTATTAGTCGCAGGATATTTTTTTCTTGCCTATCGTACAGCAAAGATTGCTGAGCTGCTGGTGGAACAACAATCGAAAGGACAATTTCAACTGAACCTCGATCATCTTGATATCTCTGTGAGAAATCGCAGAGTTCAATTGACTAATGCATCGCTTCAGCAAATTGACACAAGTACGAATGCGGTAAAATACACCGTGCGTTTGCCGAAGCTTTTTCTTCAGCTCAAATCACTCGATTCGCTTGTCTTTCACAAAAAATTGCTGATCGACAGTTTGAGTCTCATTTCCCCATCGTTCGAAACAGTGCTTGATACATCAGCATCAAATAATCAGATCACATTTCAAACGGCAAAGATTTTTGAAGCACTGCAGAAGACGGTTGAACTTTTGAACGTTCGTTCGTTCCAATTGCAGAATGGTTCAGTGATTTTACGCGGCAACAATTCAAGCCCGCCGTTTGAAATTCACGGAATTGATTTTCGCATTCTGAATTTCAATCGCAATCAAAGCAATCCTCATCGCTTTCTTTCTGCCGATGAAATTGAGTTGAACATTCCGCGTCAGCAGTGGAAATTCAGTGATAATCTTATAATCAAATTTTCGCGTTTGCACTTTTCCGGACGAAAACAAAGTTTCCGGATTGACTCATGTGATGTTTCGTCATTCGGTGCCGGTCATGAGCGCGATGTGCACGTAAGTGCCGATAAAATTTCATTCAGTTCTGATTCGCTGCCCGCCTTCTATGAAAAGAATGAATTGATTCTCGACACGCTTTTGTGCGAGCATCCTGTGCTTCGTCTTCATGTGCGCGGGAATTCTTCTCCGGCAGATACTGCTGCCGCCGTTACCGAAACATTGAAAAAACTTTTCACCGATATTCATGTGAAGCATCTCTATATAGATGATGGTCAATTCACGGTTGAAAATTTCAAAGAGGGAAAATCTTCAACCTATACCTCGCAAAAAACAAATATCCGCATTGATGATTTTCGTTTGTTGCCGAATGGCACACCATTTCTTTTACTCGGAGACATTGACATGCAACTGGAAGAATTGGCCTTCTTCACTCCCGATAGTTTATTTCAATTAACGCTTGACGAATTGGATTTACTCAATAATGAAATTGAGTTTAAGAATGCATGGTTTGGCCCCTCAGCAAAGAACCCGCACGCAAAATCATTTTCACTTTCGATTCCTGTGCTTGCACTACATCATTTGGAACCGGAAGAGCTGCTGAAAGGCCATTTGGGCGCCGATTTGGCAGCGATGTATTCTCCAACGATCACAATTGAATCCCCGGAGGAGAAAAGCAAATCAAAATCACCGAATGAAAATTTGCAGGGATTTTATGAAGCGATTCACGGTTTAAGTCAGTTACTGCTGGTGAAAACCCTCAACGTGAATAATGCGACCATTCATTTTTATTCTCCGAAAAATGACAGCCTCAATCTCGATGTGCAGGGCTTCACTACTTCTGTCGCACTAAATAATTTTCTGAAGAGCGGCTCACTTGTTGACCTCAAGCATTCGGTTCCTTATTTCCAGGCAGATCAGGTTGAAATTTCCTCGAAGAAAATGAAAGCATCGCTCGAGGATTTTCATTTGCATGGCGCAACCAAGCACAATGGGATAAAAAATATTGAGGTTCAACTTGCGAATGGAACTTCAATCGAAGTGAATCATTTCCGCTGGCATCATTTGGATTGGGATAGTTTGAATTTGAAGCACGCTATCCTTGCTGACTCGGTAACGATGGATAAGCTTTCCATCAATGGCGGAGAATATTCAAATACAAATCAACAGAGCAAACATGATTTGCCCGTCATTCGAATCGGAAAAATTTCGGCTGATAAATTTAACATCGATTATCCTGTTTCGAAAGAGGGCAATGTGACTGCGAAAGGAAAGAACCTCTTACTCTCTGATGTTGCTACATCGAAAAATAATTTTCAGTGGAGCGATGCGCAGGCCGATTTCTCGAGTGTGAAATACAAATCGCCGGATCTCACTGCAGCAGTTGACAAAATAAATTTCGAAACGCCGGGAAAATCAAAAGCGAGCGGAATTGAGGTTGGGGTAAAGAATGAAACTTCGACACTTGCAGCTTCACTACCTGAGATAAAATTTCAATCTAACATCACTTCAACGGATATTTCAATTCTTCAATTACCATCTTTGTCAATCAATCAGCCGCAGATAAATTTCACTCAGACATCTCGTGATGGCGCTAAATCAAAGTCTTTTAAAACGCCGATCAATCTCGCAATCTATGAATTCAAGATCAATAGTGGACAGCTGGATTATAGGTCGCTGATGAAAAATGATTCGACAATATTTTCTGCTGAATTTGATGTGGATGCAGATTCAATAAGCGCCGGCAAGAAGTCTGATACCGTGAGCTTAGACAAAATCTCAGCTGCATTTTCCAATCTTTCATTCAGCCATGACAAACTGAAAGCTGGATTTTCCGCTTTGAAACTCACAATGTCTGATGCAAAGGTTTTTGATGCAAACGGATTGGCACTGCAATCAAACCTCAAAGGAAATTGGAATGACGGTTCGCTGAGCATGAATTTTAAAAAAAGATCTGCGCTTAATGCTGAAAATATATCCGGCTCTTTGAGTAAAGTATCGCTTGACTTGAAGCCCGCTCAAAAACTTCCGTGGAAGGATTGGATCAATTCAATTACCATCTCTGAATCAAAAATTTCTTTCCGCGATTCGGCGAATGAATTTTCATTCGCAAAGGGAACATGGGACGGTAACGATAATGCTTTGCGAATTTATTCATTCAGGTTGCAACCCAATTTCACCGAAGAGCAGCATTTTGCCTCATCGGAATGGCAATCGGATTATACCAAAGCCCGGATTGACACGATCGAGCTTGTCGGTTTTGATTCGGACCGCTGGCTGCGTGATTCGGTTTTGAAAATTCACAGGGTGAATTTGTCACACGCAATTGTTGATGTTTCCCGCGATAAAAGAATTCCGTTTCATCATGGTTACGAAAAGCTGATGCCCACGCAACTGATTAATTCCGTTCACAGCAAATTCAGCATTGACTCAGTGCGGGTGCTCAATAGTCGAGTTACCTACACTGAATATTCCAATCTCACGAATCGCGCGGGAATAATTCCCATTGAGAACATTAATGCGACGCTGAAAAAGGTTACGAACGATCATCACGGCAAGCCGGATACGCTGGCGTTGAAAGGCAAAGCACAAATTCTCAGCTCGCATATCAACAAGTTCAGTTACAAGGAAGCCTATGATGATTCGCTTTCATCATTCAGTTTAACACTAAAGATGTCTCCATCAGAAATGACGGACTTCAGCAGATTCACAAACCCGCTGGCCGCCGTTGACATTAGCAGCGGACAATTCGATACAATACTTGCGAGAATCAGCGGTAACAAATATGCTTCAGTGGGGCAGATGCAGTTCAATTACCGTGATCTGAAAATTACATTGCTCAATCACCAGGATACGCTTAGCAAACGGCTATCACTTTCATTTGTAAATTTTGTAGCGAATAGTTTTGTGATTAAATCAAACAACAAGAAGCAATCTTCCATTTATTTCGAGAGAGACAGAGAGAGATTTGTTTTCAATTACTGGATAAAAACTTTTCTCAGTGGCGTGCTTACGAGCGCCGGCATCAAGAGCAACAAAAAATATTACAAGCAATATAAGCAAATGAAAAATCAATACAGTTTGCCGGAAGCGAACTTCTAGATCACTCTACCTTAATCAAAGAATTATAGGTGCCGTATTCATTCATCACTCGGTCTGCACTCACTGAATCCTCCAGCCATGAGCCATCTACTCTGAATTTGTACATGTACCAGCCGGGTGCGAGAGAAAGTTCGCGAGACCAGCCATCGGCCGTTTTCTTCATGGTGTCAGCGCTGTAATCCCAGTTATTGAATGTTCCGGGGATGGTTATTAATGTGGCATCGGCGTGTCCTTTGAGTGTGATGGTGACTTTCCTGGGAGTAAAATCTTTTTCATTACCTCGCTTTAGCCGCTCAATTTCGAATTGTATTTGATGCGAAAGCATGGTTGCATTCATAACGCAGTGCCGCGTAGACGTGAGCAAATTATTGCTGTTAAACATGAAAAGTGTGACCAGGTTTTGAAAATGATAATCATTTCTCATCTTGTCAAAGTCAACAGGGTGTCCGCTCGTGGGAAATGTATCCAAATGAAGCCGATCCAGTATATAGGGGACCCAAAGCTGATTCAGAAATTGCGCATGATACTCCTCAATCCGGTTTAGCGCCTCAAAATTTTCTTCATACAACGTAAACAATCCCAATCGAACCTCTGAATTGGTAACAATGTTGGTGCCTGTGGATTTCAGACTTTCAAATGCTCCCGGATGCGGATAGAACATGCCTGTTGAACTGATGTCATAAATGAGAATGGAAATGGAATCATTCCACGCATGACTATTGTCGAGAAATTTTCTTAAAAATCTGGTTTCACTCATTATTCTTTGTCGTGCGTCAACGAAGGTTTGAAGACTTTGAATGTCTGCGTTCAGCGCCTGCTGCAACTGTTCGAGCATCACTTCTTCCTTCTTCCGTTCATTTCTGGTTTGCTGTAAATTGCTCAAGAAAAGTGCGAGGAAAGCGCCGGCGGTAATTAAAACCAGATGCACAAACACCGTGAAGATGTCGATTCGGGTAACCACATCGTACATTCTCTTCCCCACCGATGGTCGCTCTTTTCTTGCGCCATTTTTCATAGTGGAGTAAAGTTATTTTCATTCGCAAAATGCAAATCATGACTTAAAGCATGTTGAGCGATGCGATTTCTCATAGCCGTTTTATTGTGATTTTTCTCATGGGTTCGAAAACGATTCATGGATACTTTTGCTGAATCAATTTGCAATGAAAACTTCACCATCATGAATACGATTCAAACCGATTCCCGAAGAGCGTCAGTGATTCACTGGATTGCGCGCATCCTTTGCATAGCAGCGATTGCATTTATTGGGATGTTTTCTCTCGACGAATTTTCATCTGATCATACATTGCTTCAGCAAATCGGCGGATTCTTAATGCACAACATTCCGACGTTCATACTCATCGCAGTTCTGATTTTATCATGGAAAAAAGAGCTTGCCGGCGGCATATTGTTTGTGCTGCTAGGACTTGCCACAACACCATGGGTCTACACTCATAACTTCAATATGAATCAGTCAGTGCGAATATCATTGGGAATTGTGGCTATGATTACGTTGCCGTTCGTGATCGTAGGCGTATTATTTATCATCAGCTATTACCTGATTCATCGCAGACATAGTGTAGCTTGAAGGAAAGAATTGCCGTTTATTAAAATGAGTTGCTTTTTCTTCGCACCGCCTGGTTATTTTCTCGGTGAAAAATTTACATTCAACTTTGCTGCCCTAACTTGCAGCAGTGAAAAGATGAACTTGTTTTTATGTTCAGTTTCTGAAATCGCTAACTCTTAAATTTTCTTGTGCCGCAAAATTTGAAACCCGCACGGTTAGGAAATACACCTGAAGAACTGAAAGAAGCCATTCTTGAGAACCTTTATTTCGTTCAGGGAAGAATTCCTGAGCTCGCAACACTCAATGACTGGTACATGGCCGTGGCGCACACACTGCGCGACAGAATGATTGAGCATTGGATTCATTCCCTTAAAAAATTAAGACAGCCCGATGTGAAGATGGTCGGATATCTATCGGCAGAATTTCTGATGGGACCGCACCTCGGCAATGCACTCATCAACCTCGGCATTCATGACGAAATAAAAAAAGCCATTGACTTGCTCGGAGAGAATTTCAATCACATCATACATCAGGAAGAAGAGCCCGGACTTGGCAACGGCGGATTGGGAAGATTGGCCGCTTGTTATCTCGATTCGATGTCTACACTGAAAGTTCCTGCTATCGGTTACGGCATCCGATATGAGTTCGGAATCTTTGATCAGCGAATTGAAAATGGTGAGCAAGTAGAGAAAGCCGATATGTGGCTTCGCAACGGGAATCCGTGGGAAATCAGGCAAGCTGAAATTTCATACAGGATAAAATTCGGCGGATCCACGGAAGCATCCAATGATGAAGAAGGAAATTATCAAGTGAAATGGAAACCCGAATACGAAGTGAGGGGAGTTGCATACGACACGCCTGTACCCGGGTACAAGAATAATTCAGTGAATTTTTTGCGGTTATGGAAATCGGAAGCAATGGAATCATTTGACTTCAGCGAATTCAACCGTGGCAACTATGAAGCGGCTGTAAATGAAAAAACCAGAGCGGAGACCATTTCAAAAGTGCTATATCCAAACGATGAGCCGGAGCTTGGAAGAAAATTACGATTGAGTCAGCAGTACTTTTTCGTTTCATGTTCATTGCAGGATTCCATTCGCATTCAAAAGTTGCGCGGACTTCCATTGAGCAAGCTGCACGAAAGTATTGCCATGCAATTAAACGATACGCATCCTTCGATCGCCATCGCCGAACTCATGCGGTTGCTGATTGATGAACAACAGATGGCATGGAATGAGGCATGGGAGATCACCAGAAAAGTTTTCTCCTATACTAATCACACACTCTTGCCTGAAGCGCTGGAGAAATGGCCGATGTATTTATTCAATGCATTGCTTCCGCGACATCTTGAAATAATTTTTGAAATCAATCAGCGATTCTTGGATGGAGTGAAGGAAAAACATCCCGGCGATGATCAACTGCTTTCACGAATTTCAATTATCGATGAAGAAGGAGGAAAATCCATTCGCATGGCGCATCTGGCAGCAGTGGGGAGTCATCACATTAACGGTGTTTCAAAATTGCACACGGAGTTGCTTAAGAAAGATGTGATGCGTGATTTCTTCATCATCAGTCCCGAAAAATTTGTGAATGTCACCAACGGAGTCACGCCGAGAAGATGGATCCGCCAATACAATCCGGCACTTTCCGAATTGCTTACTGAACACCTCGGGGAACATTGGGTCACTCATCTTGAAACGGATTTGATCAAACTCGAAAAATTTGCCGCTGATGCTTCATTTCAGAAACGCTGGATGGAAATAAAAAAACAAAACAAAAGAGAACTTGCAGATCAACTCATCATTACTACCGGTGTGCTCACTGATCCTGAAACGCTGTTCGACATTCAGGTGAAACGCATCCATGAATACAAGCGGCAGCATTTGAATCTTCTTCACATCATCACGCAATACAACCGCATCAAAAGGAATCCGAAAATTTCCATCACGCCTCGCACTTATGTTTTCGGAGGGAAAGCAGCGCCGGGATATCTTCTTGCAAAACTTATCATCAAACTCATCAATGCGCTGGCAGAAACAATCAATAAGGATTTTGATGTGGCAGGAAGAATGAAAGTGGTTTTCTATCCTGATTACAATGTGAAGAACAGCGAATGGGTTTATCGCGCCGCCGATCTTTCAGAGCAGATTTCTACAGCGGGAAAAGAAGCTTCAGGAACCGGCAATATGAAATTTTCTCTGAACGGCGCCCTGACTATCGGCACACTTGATGGCGCCAATGTTGAAATTCGGGAAGCAGTGGGTGAAGAAAATTTTTTCCTATTTGGTCTCACAACTGAAGGTGTTTCCGATTTAAAGAAAAAAGGATATCGCCCCCGCGAATATTACGAGCAGAATGCTGAACTCAAAGAAGCCATCGACACCATTCAGTCAGGAATTTTTTCCGGTGGCGATGGAACTGTTTTCAAGCCACTGGTCGATTCATTGCTGAATGAGGACCCGTATTTTGTTCTCGCAGATTATGCTTCGTATGTGGAATGCCAGGAAAAAATTTCACTCTCCTATCAAAATCAATCTCAGTGGACCAAAATGTCAATTCTGAATGTGGCAAGATTGGGATATTTCTCTTCTGACAGGGCCATTCGGGAATACTGCGAAAAAATCTGGGACATCAAAATTCAAAACAATCATTTGAAATAAACGCTGGCCGAACTTCGCCCCCATGCAAATCGAAGACAACAATGGTCGCGCAAATCCAATTGGCTCAACGCTGATGGAAGATGGCGCAAATTTTTCTCTCTTCTCAAAAAACGGAACCGCTGTTGAACTACTCTTCTTCAATCATGATAATGATATCGAGCCGTCGCGCGTGATTCAGCTTGACAAGCGATTCAATAAATCATATCACTACTGGCATGTGTTTGTTCCCGGCATCAAAGCCGGACAGCTCTATGGGTATCGCATTAATGGCCCCAACAATGGCATTAGTGGTCACCGGTATGATGGCGAAAAAATTCTTCTCGATCCGTATGCAAAAGCAGTGGCAGTTCCTGACGGCTTTAATCGTGATGCATTTAAACCGAGAGGAAAAGTGAATGCTCCTTCCATGAAAAGTGTCGTCACTGATTTATCGAATTACGATTGGGAAGGCGATGCACGGCTCGAGCGGCCCTTTTCGCAAACAATCATTTACGAAATGCATGTGAGCGGATTCACCAAGAATCCTAATTCCGGAGTCGCAAAGCAGTTGAGAGGAAGCTATAAGGGATTGATTGAAAAAATTCCTTACCTCGTTGATCTTGGAATCACTGCGGTGGAGTTGCTTCCCGTTTTTCAATTCGATGAACAGGATTGTCCGCCGGGAAAAGTGAATTACTGGGGCTACTGTCCGGTTTCATTTTTTGCACCGCATCGTGCATATGCTTCAGAAAAAAATCATCATGGAGCGCTCAATGAATTTCGCGACATGGTAAAAGCACTGCACCGCGCAGGCCTCGAAGTGATCCTCGATGTCGTATTCAACCATACTGCAGAGGATGATGAGAAGGGTCCCACTTATTGTTTCAAAGGAATTGACAACAGCATCTATTACATCCTCGACAGGAACAAATCGAAGTATGCGAATTACTCGGGAACGGGAAATACACTCAACGCCAATCAGCCCATTGTCCGGAGAATGATCATCGATGCGCTTCATTTCTGGGTGAGGGAAATGCACGTCGATGGTTTCCGGTTTGACCTTGCTTCAATACTTGCACGCGATGAAACCGGTCACACACTGGCAAATCCGCCGGTGTTGTGGGACATTGAATCGGATCCTGTTCTCGCAGGAGTAAAGTTGATTGCCGAAGCATGGGATGCTGCAGGATTGTATCAGGTCGGAAGTTTTGTGGGAGATAGCTGGAAAGAATGGAACGGAAAATTCAGAGACGATGTGCGTTCTTTTTTACGCGGAGATGAAGCAACAATTTCGCGGCTTGCCTCAAGACTTGTTGCAAGTCCCGATATTTACGCACACAAGGACCGTGAGCCAGAGCAAAGCGTAAACTTCGTGACGTGTCATGACGGATTTACGCTGAATGATTTGGTCAGCTACAATGTTAAACACAATGAAGCAAACGGACAGAAAAACAAAGATGGACTTGATTATAATTTAAGCTGGAATTGTGGAGTAGAAGGTTCAACGGATGATCCGCAAATTGAATCTCTGCGAAACCGGCAGGTGAAAAATTTTCTTACGATCAATCTTCTTTCACTCGGAGTGCCCATGCTGCTCATGGGTGATGAAGTTCGCCGCACGCAACTCGGAAACAACAATGCCTACTGTCACGACAGTGAATTGACATGGTTTAATTGGAGCTTATTGGAAACGCATGCCGACATTCACCGCTTTCTGAAAATACTTAACAGCGTTCGTTCAAAGCGCGATACGGCTCAGCAGAAATACAGCATGAGCCTTAATGAAATTTTGAAGAATCCATTGCTCACCTGGCATGGAATAAAACTTAACCAGCCGGACTGGAGTGATCCTTCGCGATCAATTGCATTCACTGTGCGCTCAGTAAGCGGAGCGGTGATCATGCACTATATGTTCAATGCATACCATGAACCGCTTGAATTTGAAATTCCATCATTGAATGAATCAATTGGCCAAGTTTGGCAAAGATGGATTGATACATCACTTTCTTCTCCGGAAGACATTTGTTATTGGGAAGAGGCAGTATCACATCAAAACAAGACCTATTCAGTGGCTCAACATTCCATCGTCATTTTATTTTGCAAAGTGAGTTTAAAAAATGCCTGAGGAGAAAGTATGTACACCTCATTGTATATCACCGAGCTGAACATCAAGAGGAGAATTTGGGTGTATCTGCCCGGAGATTATGCTATTTCAGAAAAGAGATATCCGGTTCTCTATATGCAGGACGGACAAAATCTTTTCGATGTGAAAACATCTTTTTCCGGTGAATGGCAAATTGATGAGTATCTCGACACCGTAAATTTTGCGGGAATAGTAGTGGGCATCGACAACGGTGGCGATCTCAGGATGAATGAATACAATCCTAATGACACCGAAGAGCATGGAATGGGTTTGGGAAAAATATATTTGCGAATTGTTGCGACGATATTGAAACCATACGTCGATAAAAATTTCCGCACGCTACCAGGTCCCGGTCACACGGCGATTGCCGGAAGTTCTATGGGTGGATTGATTTCATTTTATGCCGGGCTTTATCATCCGAAAATTTTCGGTGCCATCGGTGTGATCTCTCCATCGTTCTGGCTCGTGCCGAATCTTCTTCAGCAAATTGATGAGTTACCATCAAAAGGTCACAAGCAACAGCGGTACTATTTCTACGGCGGAAGAAAAGAAGGCGAGCAAATGGTTGAGCTGATTGAAGAGGTGAGTTCAAGGTTGAAAGAAAGATTCAGTTGCAAAGTGAGTGTGAACATTAGTGAAACCGGAACGCACAGCGAAAGCAGCTGGAGAAAAATGTTTCCTGATTTTTATGAGTGGCTGAAACGGAGAAATGCAAAATAGTATGGTGATCTGTTCATAGCTGCCCGATTTTTCATTTCAATTTTTAAATGCCCCAGAATTTCCCGGAGAATATATTTGTAGAAGCAAACAAAATACAGGGCTTGCTTCTTCAACATGCATCCGCAAATAATAAAGCTCCAGGAACTTCTCGCCGAAGCAAAATACAACAAGCCATCAGCTCTTGATCAATTCTTCAATGAATTCTGGAAGAGCGGCGTATTCACCCTTGCATCAGAGATTTGGTCAGTTGCCGAGCAAGCTTCTTCGTGGCTCAAGCAATATGAAACATCAGATCAGAAAAAATATGCTCTCGGATTATTCGCGGAGTGCTATGGAGAATTTCATATCGGGAAATATGAACAGTCCCTGCAACATGCTGTAGCTGCGCAGAAACATTTTTCCGCACTGAAAGATGAAGATGCTGTGCAGGCTCTCGGCGTGATGATCGCCGTTAACTATCGCTCTTTCGGAGAGATAGAGCTTTCGCTGAAATATGATCTGGAGGCCTTTTCACACTTGTCCAAGTCGGGCGGCTATCCGGTCTTCCGGATTTTCGCCGCCTATCAGCTCGCAGAAATTTACAGTGAGTCGCACCATCCTGATAATGCACTTCAATATTATCAGAGTGCGATTTCAATTGCTGAAAAATTCGGGAATGAGCACATGATAGCACGCGGTTATCTGGGCTTGGGCGTCGTTTATCAACACCAGAAAAATTATGGACTGGCGCTCGAGCAATTCAACAAAGCACTTGCATTGTGCGACCAGTCAGGCGGCTTACCTACAAAGGCGCGCGTCCTCACTGACATGGGCACATTTTATTTTGAGATGAAGGACTACCAAACTGCCATCAGGTATCAGCAAGATGCATTACGCATTCGTGAAGAGAACAACATACCGAATGCGCCGATCACCAACTTCATTCACATCGGAGAGATTTACCGTGCGCAGGGAAAATTTGACGAAGCGATTTCCATTCTCAATAAAGGATTACAGCTTGCAGAGGACTTGAAAGTGAAGCAGAAGATTTTTCAGATTCATCAGCTTCTGTCAGATATTTATGAAGCAAAAGGTGATGCGACCAAATGCCTCTTCCATCACCGTGCGTTCCACCAGATCAGGGAAGAAGTGCAGCATGAAGACAATGAGAAAAAAATAAAGACGCTTCATCTCGTATTCGAAGCGGAGCAAACGAAAAAGGAGAACGTTATCATTAAAGCGCAGAAGGCCGAGATAGAGAGCAAGAACAAACAACTTCAAGAAACCATTGATGAGCTCACCATAACGCGTGTCAGCCGCAAAGCAAAAGTGCTTACACTCATCGTCGGCGTAACGCTCATTGTTTTACAAGAACCTCTATTTGATCTTGTGCTGAAACGCATCAGCGATCAATACTGGATTTCACTCATAGCAAAAGTGGTTATCATCATGAGCTTGAAGCCGATTGATCTTGCCATAGAAAATTATTTGCTGAGAAGGATCGTATTAAAAAGGAAAAAGGCGAAAACTTCTACGGCAGTGCTGAGCGAATAACAACCACAGCGGTATTGTTTTGAAAAAACTATTTTACCTGCTGTGGCGACTCTACACTTGCGTCGGCTACAAACTTCCACGAACCATCGGATTGCTTTTTCCAGACAGTCACATAGGTCCCGTATTCGGTAGTGTCCGTTCCTCTTTTTGTTTTCATCTTGAGTGAGTAGGCACCGTAAGTATAGCCGAGATCACCCGATGCAGCTACTTCCGCTTTTGTTGCCATCCACTGTGATGTTTGCGCGGTATCAGGATGCCCTGCTGCATAATCATTCATCGCTTGCTTGCCCACGAGTGGCATCTCATTCGGTTCTAATTCAATTCCCTCGTCGGCGGCGAAATCAACGCGTGAGTGAGCATATCCTTTCTTAAGTGAAGCATCATTCCACGCCTTGTCAGCATTCATGAGAGAAGCGCGAAGACTATCCATGTTGCCAGCTGCAGGCATGCTGCTCATCGATGTTTTTTGATTGCACGCTGCCACGAGCAGTGTGATGACTAAGGGGAAAAGTTTTTTCATAGTGAATTTTTTAAAGTGGTTGGTGAAAATTTTTTGCTTCCGAAAGGTAAAGAAATAATTGAGTGAAGCGGGAAGAATTGAAATCCGCCGTGTCATCCAAACTTCAAATCCATCTTCTCACTTTCTTGGCGTATTGATCGTAAGCATTGCCGAAAGTTCTCCTGAGGTAATTCTCTTCTCGCCTGATTACATACGATTGCATAATCAGGATTACGACAGGAATAAAAATAATCGTCCACCAATTTGCGATGAGCAGCCCGAATCCCGAATACAGTAATAATAATCCAGCATACATCGGATTGCGGCTGATGGAATAAATGCCTGTTGTCTGCAGCGATGATGCAGGTTTTATGGTTACAACCGTATTCTTTGAAAGAATGAAGCTGCAGAGAGAAAAAAATTGAACAATCAGGAATAAACCAATTAGACTCCATCCAAAAATCTTTGCGACGGAAGACTTCAGCCAATCGCCGTTCAATGAAAAAAAATTCTGTGCTAAAATGGACAGCAGAAAAATGGTGAGATAAATCAGGGGCGGAGGAATGTAGACGTGAGGGCTATCCGGCTTATCCGCCTGCGATTCTGATGCCTGAACTGAGTTTTCATTTTCCATCATTAGATATTTACGAATTGCATAAGTTGTGGTGGGTCATCGTGGAATAACATTTACTTTCTAATATTCGTTGAATCCACCTGAAACAGAAAAGTGAAATACCTGTAGCATCTCGACAAGTACTTACCCGTATGGTCTCGAATCGCAAGTACTCTTTTCCGGGAAATTTTGGGCAATAAATCAGAAAAGACTGGGACGAATAGAAACCCACACTTATTCAATCACCAATTTTGCCACTGCTCTTTTTTCTCCGCAAGTAACCGAGACAAAATACATTCCTGCAGACAAGCTGCCCATGTTGATTTCCTTCTTGCCTTCTGAAAGAGATACGCGCTCATTAGCTGTAAATACTTTTTGACCTAATGAGTTGGTGACTACAACAAGAATTTTGTCAGTGGTTAATCCGTTCAACCATGAAATGGTGAAGCTTCCGCTCGAGAGATTTGGAGAAATAACCAGAGAGCCGTCGTTCAATTCGCCAACTCCTGAAATAAGAATGCTGGCAGAGTTCACACAACCATTTGCATCGGTAATTACTACAGTATATAATCCTCCCTGGGTTGCAGTGTAGGATTGATCTGTGGCACCTGGGATATTAACTGCGTTGAGTTGCCACTGATAAGAAGTGGCCGGACTGCACGTAAGCACATTGCCGTTTTGAGTAATTGTAGGGAATGGCGGAGTTGAATATACCGTGATGTAATTGGTAAGCGTAAGAGTATCATATCCGTTTGCATTAGTAGTAATGAGCGTCACATCATATAATCCCGGTGTATTGTAGCAGATGTTCGTCGGATTCTTAACAGTTGATGCAGACGGAGAGCCACCGGGGAAATACCATTGCCAGGCAGTAGGATTGTTGGTGGATTGATCTTCATAGTTCACGCAAAACTTTTCGCAGATAATTGGATCGTTAGCTGTGAAATTTACAAACTCAACATTGGTCACTAAGATAGTATCTGCACTGTGACAACCGCTGGAGTTTGAAACCTTCACCACATACGTTCCCGTTTGATTAATAATCAGCGTTTGATTTGTTGCTCCCGGAATAATATTCCCATTGAGATACCATTGGTAGTTGGGCTCAGAGCTGCTTATTAATGTATCGAAACTTTGCGTGATTATAGGTGGAGTGGGAATTGCATGCACAAAGATTGTTTTTGATCCGCTGCTTTGTCCGCATTGATTCAGTGCAAAAAGATTCAGGTGGGCAGTGCCTAAGGTGTCGAATACAACTGTTACCTCATTGTTAGCCGTATCAATCACATTTAAAAGAGTGCCCGTCCACTGATAATAAGTTCCTGCAAGGAATGAAGTGTTATAAGTAACGGTATCACCTACGCATACATTTACAGGGCCAATTATTGACTGCGAAGGAGTGCCAATAACATGGATATATATCGTATCACTCCAGGGTCCATAGCATCCATAATTTATTTCTCTCACCGTAAACCAATAAGTCCCAATCGGAGCTCCATACCAGTTAATGAGAAGAGGGTTATATGGCCATATGAATGGCTGTCCATAGTTGAATGACGGCGAGTACCATTGATACTGCGAACCTTTAGTGTAATAATTATAAGGGTTGATAGTAATGCCCGAGATGACACTGTTGCAAACAATTGTATCGTCCGGAGTAATTGTGGGAGGAAGTGAATCTGGGCTGCCGATTGTTAAATGAATAAGTGTCCCCAAGCTATCTGCAGCAGGTGAAGCATCCGTTGCAATCACTCGCATGTAGTATAGCCCCACTCCCGGCGGGCCTATTAAAGTTACAAGCTGGTTCAGTCCCGGAATACTCAGCGTCATGTTGCAACTTGAGGTAGAAGAAATCGATCCCAGACCGCCGGTATTCAAAATACCGAACGTCTGCGAACTCAGCACCTGAACTTTAAATTGGTTTCCGGGAAGGTAAGTGGCGTTGTTGTTCCAGGTGTTAATTCCAACGTGAATGGTTGTATCTACGCCAACATTATCACTGATGCAAACGCTGATGCTTTGCATGTTATTCGTAGTTTCATCACAATGATGAATGCAGAAGGGCCCCCACGGACTTCCGGTTGCGGCAGGAGCTGTTGAGCGAACTCTCACCATGTATCCGCAACCATCCGGCACGTCAGGCACGAGTCCCGAGACAGTGCCGGGCGGTGAACCCAGTGAAGGATCATACGTGTTCGCATCAAGTACTGAATTAATCAAGGTTGGATTGGTGAAACTTCCGCTGGCATCACTTAATTCAGCCACGTACTGATTATTGAAATTGTAAGTCCCGGTAGAATAAAAAGGAACATCAATCACGCTGTGCACGCACAGGGTATCCGGGCCATACGTCACCACCGGCTGCAGAGTAGTAATCACGTTGGGGCACGACTCTACAGAGAAACAAACACTGGCAGTGTAGTCTATCGTTGGTGGCGGATTCACACGTATAATCTCCACTTTGTAGCAACTTCCAACCGGAGTGGTAGATGGAATGATGGCGGCTATTCCACCTGTAGTGTCGCCCGCAGGAATAGTAAACACCCCGAGATCTGTGGGATTGGAGAAATTTCCATTCTGATCAGAGAGTTTGATATCGTAAGTGCCGTCGCATAGCGGTGCAGATAAATTCCAGAAGACAAAAAGGTAACCTCCCTGACACACCGGGTCAGGCGAAACGCTCGTGATCGAAAGCGTGACAGGATTGTTCACATCATCATAAGTTCCCACGGCAATGATGTCATCCACTCCGAATCCGATGGATGTAGGTGCACCTGTTCCGTTCACCCAACGAAATGCAAACCGCAGATCAAGCTGGTTGTTGAATCCCGCATCCGTTACGATTTCATACTTCCATAATGATTCACCATTGTATTGCGATTGCCCGGTTTGAATCCAGGAATTTCCTCCATCAATACTATAGTAAAGCGACATGTAGTCACTGGAGTTTCCTTCTCCGATGTAAAAAAATGTAAACGTCACATCCGTTAACCCCAGCGTGCAGAAGCTGGTGTTCATGATGGCCATGTTATCGCTTGCCGCATTCGGATTGTAATTCGCATTTGGCGCCGTGCCCGTGTTATTGATATCATTGATGTGCAGGTAATGGCTGTAAGGCGCGCCGGCGATCGTGCCACTCACGGTTTGCGTTTCATCGGGAGTATTGGGATACAAGCCTCCGCCGTTGTACTGATCATTTATAATCCATTCATTGGTGCCTGTGGCTGTGCTGACACTTGTTGGAGTGTTCAGCGTGAAGCCCGCGGTGCTGCCATTGAAATCTTCATAGTAAAGCTGAATCGTTTGCTGCGCGGATGCTGTGAATGCCAGTGCAAGCAGCATGGTGAATACTAAAACTTGATACGAGAATCGTGTAAAGTGTGATTTCATAGGCGCAAAATTTTTTCTTTCAACTCGCGTAGTTTATTCGGTGGCAGAAACTTCAAAGAGTAAATTTAAAAAATTCATTTCACGATTTCATATGAAATAACGGAGGCATGTTGTATCTGCCGATTTACTGCTGCCGACTTACTGCTCCCGATTCATTCTACGTTCCTTTACTGTATCTTTTCAGTCAATGAAAAACCTGCCCAATTTCCCTCCATCAAAATATGACAACCTGTGACTGAGCCAGGAACCATTCAGCTGAACAGCAGGTAGCTTTGATGAAAGGCGCAACGGATCAAAATTAACTCGCTGTTCTTTCAGCACGTTTCATTCTGCCTGCGAGCACAAAACCCCAGATGACGAACGCAAGGCAGCCGAGCCCTGCTCCGATGAACAAGCCATTCCAATACGGAGTAGCAATGAAAGAATAAATGATGGCAACGGCCGGCATCAGCGCTACAAGAGCAACAGCAATTAAAATTCTGCGATTCACGGCATCGCGTGAGAGTGTAAACAGAAGTATGCAAACAGAAATAATATCGAGCCCGCCATGCATCCACACGTTGTTTGAAAAAGCTGACCTGGATTCTATGCCCGCTTCAGTCTGAAACGTGTCCATCAGTTTTGGATAAAAGGTAGTGATGAGTCCAAAGACAAGCCAATAAAGGCCCATGCAAGTGAGATAGAGTTTTATTGCTTTGGTGGAGGCGCCATTCATTGTTTTGATTTTAGCAAGTGAATATACTACTCCTCAGTTAAGATTTACGCTGCGGCAAGGCTGAAAAGTACCCCCTCAAGAAAAAGTTAAAAACATATCCTCCGCAATAATTTTTCAATACGTAAGTTTCATCTCTGGTTCAAAACTGAAAATGGAAAAATCCACTCTTTTCGATCGCTTCAACAACTGGGCACGCCGCTCGGTTACTCTTAAACTCATTTCCATCACCATTCTTGTTTTACTTCTTCTCATACCCACGTCCATGCTCACTGATCTCGTGAGCGAGCGACAGGCTGTGCGCGACGATGCGGTGAACGAAGTGAGCTCAAAGTGGGGAAATGAACAAACCATCGGAGGACCGGTGATTTCCATTCCATACACAGCGAGTTACAAAAACAATTCAGGGGACATGGAAGAGGAAATCCGTTACGCACATTTTCTTCCTGATGCACTTAACATTTCAGGAACCGTGCAACCCGAGAAACGTTACCGCGGAATTTACGTGGTTGTGCTTTACAACACCCGGCTGCATGTGAGCGGTGATTTCACTTCGCTGGATTTGGAGGACCTGAATATTCCGTTAAGCGATTACCAGTTTCAAAACGCGGTGATCTCCGTCGGCATTTCGGATATGAAAGGAATTGCCGAAAACATCTCTTTCACCATCAACGACACGCTGCATGCCTTGAATCCCGGTTTGCCTGTGCACGACATTTTTTCTTCCGGAGGGAGCTTCAAGTTTCCTGTGAACAGAAAATCAAAATATCATTTCGAATTTGATCTCAATTTGAACGGAAGCACAGCACTGGGTTTTCTTCCGTTCGGAAAAGAAACAAACGTGTCGCTCACTTCACCGTGGGGCACTCCGAGTTTCACGGGTTCATTTCTTCCTGACAAGAGAGAAATTTCTGACAATGGCTTCACTGCCTCATGGAAGGTGCTTCAGCTTAACCGAAATTATCCTCAGCAGGGAACCGAAACATTCATTGGAAATTCAGATGACAAAAGCAACGTGGCATCCGATGATCAGTATGCAGCTTTCGGTGTGAAGTTGCTACTGCCTGTTGATGAATACCAGAAGACCACGCGCTCCGTGAAGTATTGCATCATGTTTATCATCATCACCTTCCTCACTTTCTTTTTTACTGAAGTGCTGAACAAGCGGCGCATTCATCCCATTCAATACATGCTGGTTGGATTCGCCATCTGTCTTTTTTATGTGCTGCTTCTCGCCATCAGTGAACACCTGAGTTTCAATCTCGCTTACCTGATTGGCTGCCTGAGCACACTGGCGCTCATTACGCTCTATGCGAAAACTATTTTTAAGAATAATCCGCTCACAGCCCTGTTCTCTGTTCTGCTGGCCATCCTCTATGGTTTTTTCTATTCACTGCTGCAACTTGAAGATTATGCGTTGCTGCTGGGTAGCATTGGCTTGTTCCTTATTCTTGCCACCATCATGTACCTGACGAGAAAGGTGGATTGGTATGGTGAGAGTGAAGATGCTTCGCCGTTGAAAACATAATTAGCAAGTAACCGCTCACAACAAACGGTTGTACCGACTCATGACTCAGCTGAGACAGGCGTCAACCAGAGCTCTTCAATGAAATTGACTTGCCTCTGTGTTTCGATCCGTTTACTTTCAACATTTATGCAGCGCGTAACAATGGTGTGAAAACAGCCGATGTTGAGGATGCAGTTTATGAAGAAATTGAAAAGATCAAGAAAGACGGCATCACTGAAACAGAATTGCAGAAAGTTAAGAAGCAAAAGCTGATGGATTTTTATTCGCAAATCGAAACCATCGACGGCAAGTCGCAAAACATTGGCAACTATGAAGTTTTTTTCGGCGATTACAAAAAAATGTTCGATGCTCCCGCTGAATACAACAAAGTAACTGGGGATGATGTGAAGCGTGTCGCCAATGAATACTTCAAAAAATCAAACCGGACTGTTGGCGTAATACAATCAAACACGGAGGAATAAGTTATGCGCAAAACACTTCAACAAATAATTCTTGCCGCAATCATCTGCACGCTTGCAGCAACATCAGTCCATGCACAAGACGCCGCAGCAAAATATCAGTTGCGGCAATATGAAAAGTTCCGGCTGCCAAACGGGCTTACAGTTTATCTCATGGAGAAACATTCCGTTCCTGTTATCAGCATCAGTGCAATTATTCCCGCGGGTGCTGTGTATGACAATGCCCGAGCAGGTATTGCAAGTTTGACCGCAGAATGCCTGAAGTGCGCAACAAAGAGCTACACAAAATCACAAATTGAAGAAGCCTTCGATTTTGCAGGTGCAAATTTTAATACCTATGGAACAAAAGAATTTGCATCGCTCACTGCACGCCTTGCCGTGAAAGATGAAGACAGGCAGGTTATATTTCTTCACGCCCATCAACCTTGATTGCACTAAACTGCTCGGAAACGATCAGCACAAATTCATTGTGATAAACAGTCTTGAATTTTTTGGTGAACAGAAAAGAAAACGTAGTGTATGCATTTGTGATTATGCCCAATCATATTCATGTAGTTTGGAACACTGCCGAAGAATTGGAACCGGCAGAAGTTCAGCACCAGTTTATGAGATATGCCGCTCAATCGATTCTTGAGAACATGAAACGCAGTCGTGATCCTTTGCTTGAAACGATAAGAGTGAATTAAAGGATCGGCAATACCAGAGCTGGGAAAGAAATCCATTAGCAATTGAACTCTACTCTGAAGACGTGATTTGGCAGAAAGTCGATTACATACACTTCAATACTTGTATGGATAAGTGGCGGTTCGCAGAGTTTCCTGAGCAGTACCGTTTCTCATCAGCCTCGTTTTGTCATTTGAATAAGAGTGAATGTTAATTTCTGACACACATTCAGGATGCGTGGTAGTGAGGTGATGGGCTTGCACTTCGGCTGTTGGTCTGACTTTACTAAGTTGCTGATGCAAAGACCAACAACCGCTTTCGCAACTGCATCGGCAGAAAAGAAATTATTTCCATTGCGTGCATGAATCAAATTATTGCAATTCCTTTCCCCTGCACTCCGGCCTTAAAGCATTGCGGATTAGCTGAAATCATTTTAGCTGAATTAAAGGTGAGGAAATATTTTCGGATGTGAGAACCAAAGCGGGCAAAAAAAATTCTTATGCTCGGGATTGCTGAATTCGGTTTGCCATGAAAGCCTTCAGGAAAAAGTCAGGATCAGTGCCTCATTACATTAAACCTAAACTGCGACCGCGAATCAATTGCAATGATTTCAACAGTATATTCTCCCTGCTCAAGATTGTTCACCGCAACCCTGATCGAGTTCTTGCCTTCTGCCACTCCATCTCTCTCATGCGTGATTAATGAGCCATGGCTATTATAAATGTTCAGAATCACTGTGCCTGAAGCCGAACTATTATAGTCAACGATGACGTTGTCACCATCCTGATTAGGATATACTCTCGTGATCACACCGGGCACAAATTCATTTGTTGGAGTTAACCCCTGGGTATTTATGGCACAATCGGACCGAAGAGATAATGAGAGTGTTTTCGCTTTGCTGCATCCAAGAGTATTGCATGCAGTCACTTCCAAAGTGCCGCCGGCAAATCCGAGAGGAAAAACAATCGTGACTTTATTTTTCTCCGGCTCATTGATTGAGACATTGTCTGAAGGTGTTACTTTCCATTCCAGCCAGCATGCACTCTCCTGCTCGGGAACAGAAAAACTCCACTCCACACTGGGACAAATTTTATTTGATCCAAGAATGTAGGCAGGCGCCGGAGGGATTTCAGGATACGTGCCGCATCTGCAATCATTGTACACGGCGAGTGCGTCCGCGATACATGCATCAAGATCCGACTTTGCAAGAGACGAATCTTTTGACCGTTGTTTCTCTTTGCTTGCATTCTCATCTGCAAGTGCCTTATAGTAGGTTGCCTGACATTTTGTGATGGCCTGGTCATATGCCTGCCGGCATTCATCCGTTTGGCCGAGTGTGAATTCAAAAAACGCAAGAAGAAATATCGAAACAAGAGTAAATGTTTTCATTTCATGGAAATCCTGATTTTGATTCTACTACAAAGTTGCTTCGGTTAAGAATTACGATTTGATGAAGCAAATCAAGAGGGCTTATGATAAAGATCAGTACTTGACCGGCAGATCAAAACATTGCCCTATAACAGAGAGCATTCGTTCAATGAGTTTCTTTTCTGTGTGCGAGATGGGTAACTAAAGAATGCGACGGCGGGCGCACCAACTGCGGCAGAAAGGAATTTGAGTTTGGTGGTGTTGTGCACGTGGTAAGGTTTAATCATCCCCAAAAACAATGGTGTTTATCTTCTTCAATCAGTTTTACAAATTCTGACGCCGTTGATTTCTATGACACCACCAAACAATTCGGCAAATAATTTTTTTCGTATGGAACACCTCGTTTAATCACTGCAAGCCCCATTCTCGAGCGCGTGTGCAACAATGCAATTGAAAGTGAGCGCATGCGTTCGCTACGCAGAAGCTCAGCGGCAAACGCGCGCGAGAAGGGGTGACTGATCAAATGTAGTTGAAGATCGTCGGTTGTTGATCTGTCTTTCTCACCGACAGCAGCGCGAAACCAATCGCAGAAGAGATTGATTTATTCCTGAACCCATTCCCGAGCGCGTGTGCAGTAATGCAACTGGGCGTGAGCGCACGCGTTCGCTACGCAGAGGCTCAACGGCAAACGCGCGCGAGTTGGGGGTTGAGGATTTCTAACTCACATTGAGGATGCATGATGATCGCTTGCACTTCTGGTTGTTGGTCGGGAGACCAACAACGGCTTCGCACCAACAGCGGCAGGAATTGAAAAGAAGATTAGAAAGGAAATGGAAGAAAAAAAGTTTGTAGAATAGACCCATTCTCGAGCGCGTGTGCAGAAATGCAATAGAGCGTGAGCGCACGCGTTCGCTGCGCAAAAGCTTAACGACAAACGCGCGCGAGAAGGGGGGTTTAATGTTGATTTGATTGCTTCGGATGAACTGCTTTCTCAGCTTTCATACAGTGACCGGTTTGTTTCAAAAAATCTCGGAGAAATAAAACTGAAAGGGAAAGAAAAAGAAGTTGGGTTAAGCGCATTGCTGGCGCGGGTGTATATATTGAGGCCGTTGCTTCGCGCTCGAGTCATTGGTCAGGCAATCAACGACGACGGCTCACCAACAATGGCGGAATTGTCAGCTTTAAAAGTTCAATGTCGACACGCAAAAGTTCATTGTCGATAGGTAAAAGTTCACTGTCGATGATCAAAAGTTGACTGTCGATGCTTAAAAGTTCACTGTCGATGGGTAAGAGTTCACTGTCGATGCTCAAAAGTTGACCGTCAATAGGCAAAAGTTGGTTGTCAGTAATCAAAAGTTGGCAGTCGATGGTCAAAAGTTCACTGTCGATGGTCAAAAGTCGACCGTCAATAGGCAAAAGTTGGTTGTCAATGCTCAAAAGTTGGCTGTTGATAGGCAAAAGTTAACTGTAGACAGGCTTAAGTTGGTTGTCGATAAGGTCTAAGACGATGTGATAAGGTTATAAGTGAGGTAGTTACTCCCGGAAAGCCGCTTAAACCGCATTGCAAATGCTGTTCAATGGCATTCGCGTTACAAATGCGGACGAGAGGGTGGGTCAGAAAACTCATTGTTCAATAACGGTATCATCAGTCATTCTTAATTCGCTAAGCCGATTTTGATAGTATCCAAAAGCAATTGCGACTTGAATTATCCCAACCCATGTCATCTTTATTAATTTAATTCCAAACTCCTCACCCTCACTTCCACCAAAGGCAATCTGTCTAGTATGAGGGAAACGTTTTTGTAACAAGAGTGTGCTTCCGAGATTTGGATGAACAAAATCACAAAACCAGTTATAGATCCAATGCACACTAGTGAATTCTTTTTGCCACGACCTTAAACTATCATTCACATGAACCGATTGCAATCGTGTTTCATGTTTCTCATTTTTCAATTTTTCAAAATTCTTTGTTTCAAAAGCTTCCCAATCAAATCTTGTTCCTCGTAAAAGTTTATGAACTTCTCCCATTAATTTTTCAAAATCACTTCTAGTGATTTTTTTTCTTTCTTTAATTTTTACAAAGGCAGGTTGAATTTTCTCTACTACGAAATATCTTAAAACTGCTGCATGTTCAATTAACGCTCTCCCGATTAGACCGTAGAGGATATAATTCTTATTAGCTAACGAGTATTTCAATCCGTAATGCAGCTGAATAATTTTTTCTTTGTTACTACACCAAATCAGATCGACCTGATTATTATAAAGCTCAACATTTGTTCGAGGATTCGGGTTAAAAAAAATTTGATCGGACTTAAGTTCATCCACTGCAGTAATCACCTTCATGAATTCCAAGGTCTTCTCAATTTGCTTGTCATCAAGAGCCTGTTCGATATCTGGGTGTAAAAATGTTTTCATTAAGAGTTCAATTCAGTTGGACTCTAGTGAGTCGAAATTTGAACGGAATCTTTTGTGCCTGATAAATTGGAATCTCTTTTTGATTAGCAATTTCAATCATTGAATGAACATCATTGACAGGAAAAGTTAGACCGAGAATTACCTCCTTAAAGAAGCCATCAGGAACTGTAATGATTCTGTTTTCATTGGTCGGAATATTTGGATAGAAAAGTTTTAGAAGCCGATATTCTTTTTCATATCTCCAATCATCGGCTTTGGTAAAAGCTTCACTTATTGCTCTTGATAAAATCTCCCTCTTCTCATTGTTAAGTGTTAGCATGGGGGTAATCACTGGGAAATCTTTTCGGTAACTTATTTCACCTCCCATCTGAAATTTTGGGAGGCTCCTAAGCATTTCCTCATCGAAACCAACACAAAAGCCGGTGTGATTTGCGGCGTAATGCGACCATAACAACAAGTTATTCCAGATACAACTGAATGAAATAATTCCGTAGCGGGCATCTTGCTCAGCGAAAAGCCATTGTTCGTTCTCTAATTGAATTTCCTTTGGCTTTCCATTTAGTCTTTCTATAATCTCTGATTTCTTTGCGTCTAGATCTATGCCCATCATCTGAAGCATTGGAGAATGGCGCTGAACAGAATTTTCTGCGTAAGCTTCTATCTTTTCAACTGAATTGAGCGAAGTAAAGTCTTCCGGTATTCGGCAATCAAAAGGATCGTTAAAATCCTTTGGAGATGATAAATAAAGTTCATTCTGTAATATGAGGCGTCGATGCTTTTCATTTTTCCAATCTCGAAACTTATAGATCACTTCAGGAAAGCCCTTCGGTTTCTCTTTTAAAATTGTGATCTCTTCCATAGCATCGCTATCAATCTAACCGCATTTACTACTCCCGCAACTCTTACAAACCAAACATCCTTCCTGGTAAATCAACCTCCTCTCTCATTCTCTCCAAAGGAGAGAAGCCGCGCACAAGGCTGCTCAGATTTGTCTTTCATTTCGGTCTCTGCAAAAATTCGAAATCGTCAATCCGAAATCCGAAATCATCTTACCCACACTTACTACTCCCGCAACTCTTACACACCAAACACCCTTCCTGGTAAATCAAACCATTCGGGTCGCCGCAATCGGGGCATTGCTTGTCAACGGCGGGTGTGCCGTCTTCAATGTATTTCTTGAGGGCGCGCTCCACACCGGCTTTCCAGGTGTTGAGTGAATCACTCTTGAGGTCGAGGTTTTCAATGAGGTCCACCACATGCGGGATTGGCATGCCGTGGCGCAACACGCCGGAGATGAGTTTTGCATAGTTCCAGAATTCCTGGTCGAATGATCGTGAGAGTCCTTCGATGGTGATCTTGTAACCGGCTTTATCGAGATATTGAAAATCGTAGCGTGTGGTTTTGTCTTCAAGGCGGTTCTTAATCACCAAACCTTTGTTCACGTAATTCGGCAGCACGATGCTTTCTTCATCAATCACGCCGGTGAACACTTCATACGGTTTTCCTTTCAGCAAACCGATCACCGCCATCCACTTCTCACTGCCGTTCATGAAACGCAGTACATCGGCTTCGAGAATCTTCGGCCGTTTCGGCGCATTGGAAGTGGTGACTTCATCCACCGCTTCTTTTTTCTTCTTCTCATCTTTCTTCACGAGCACGCCTGTGCGCGAGCCATCGCGATACACGGTGATGCCTTTGAGTCCGTGCTTCCATGCTTCGAGATAAATCTCTCCTACTTTTTCCACGGCCACATCATTTGGTAAATTGATGGTGGATGAAATCGAATGCGTCACGTACTTCTGCACGATGCTTTGAATTTCCACGCGCTTGATCCAGTCGATCTCCGGCGCCGTGCTACCGTAATAAGGCGAGCGCGTGATGTCCGTTTCGCCGGTCACTTCCATCCACTGTTTCAGTTTCGGATGATAGACTTCAAACTCCTGCCACGTGTCGCCACTCGGATCGGTGAAATCAACACGCTGGTTTTTATCGTTGGGATTTACTTTTCTTCTTCTCTTGTACGAAAGCAAATACACGGGCTCGATGCCGGATGATGTTTGCGCGAGAATGCTGAGTGTTCCTGTGGGCGCCACCGTGGAGACGGAAATATTCCTTCTTCCGTACTTCATCATGCGGTTGTACACCTCGGGCATTTCAATCTTCATCATTTGCACAAACTCGCTCGTGTTTTCAATTTCTTTATCGAATCCTTCGAACGATCCGCGCTCGAGACTCATGTCAATCGATGAATCGAATTCAGCAATGCATTTTGTTTTTTGAATTTCACTGATGGTCATCAATGCATCATCGCTGTTGAATTGATAACCCAATGCAGCGAGCGTGTCGCCGAGTGCGGTGAAGCCGAGACCGGTGCGGCGCCCTTTTCTTCCCTGGTCCTGCAACAGTTTCCACGTGCGCACTTCTACTTCTTTAATGAAATCCGGCTCTGGATCATTGTCTACTTTTTCAAGAATGCGATCGATGTGTTCGAGTTCGAGCTCGACGAGATCATCGCTTAGTCGCTGCGCTTCGTAACTCACTTCATAGAATTTCTCAAAGTTGAATGTTGCTTTTGGTGTAAAAGGATTTTCAACGAAAGAATAAAGATTGATTGCAATCAGCCGGCAACTGTCACCGCCCTGCATGGCAATTTCACTGCAGGGATTGGTGGAAACATTTCTGAATCCGGGATACACTGACGAAGTGGAATACTTGTGCTGACGATCCCAAAAGATCAATCCCGGCTCGGCACTCTTGTGCGCGCAAGCGATAATCGTATCCCACAGTTCGCGTGCGCGAATCGTTTTGTTGTATTTCGGATCGGGATTGTCGAGCGGCCAGCGATGTGTGTACTCGGTATCGTCAACTACCGCTTGCATAAATTCATCGCTCAATCGCACGCTCACATTCGCACCTGTAACCTTGCCGAGATCTTGTTTGATCGTGATGAATTGTTCCACATCAGGATGTGCAATGTCCATTGTGATCATGAGCGCCCCGCGGCGGCCATGTTGTGCCACTTCGCGCGTGGTGTTGGAAAATCGTTCCATGAAACTCACAGCGCCGGTGGTAGTTCCTGCAGCATTCGCTACTTCAGCACCTGCCGGACGAATGGAGCTGATGTCAATGCCCACTCCGCACCTTCTTTTGAATAATTGAGCAAGCTGCTGATCGGTGAAGAAGATGCCTCCGTAGGAATCATAAATTTCCGGAAGCACCACACAATTGGATAGGGATGCAATCATCGTATGATTGCCGAGCACGCCCATCACACTTCCCTGCGGAATGATGTAACGGAACTTGCGGAAGTAGTCGAAGATTTTTCCTTCATCCAGAAAGCTTCTCTTTTGACCGTATTCAGAAAGATGTTTGAATGAGCCATTCAGTTTTGACCGTTCAGAAAACTTGAATTCCATTTTTGCAAACTCGCGGGCCATGCGGCGGTGCATGTCGTCGGGGGTGAGCTCGAAATAATGTCCGTGAGCATCCTTCACGGCGTACTTGTTCATCCAGGTGGTGGCAGCGAGTTCATCACCGCTGAAATATTCAATGCTCGCCTGCAGTACCTCATCATAGGTGTAGGTTTGGCGGGCGGCGACGGTGGTTTCTTCCTTCTTCAAGGTTGATGCATTTGACATTTAAGCTACAATTTTTTTCGGTCAGATAATGACGGTCGGCTTTACAAACCGACCGCGAGAGAAGTGCAACGAAAGTATCGGAAGTGAATTTTTTTGTTTCATTTTTTTATGAACAAGGTGTTGAAAGATGGAGTTCTAATTTGAAAAATGATTTCGTCAATCCGTAATGTCATAAGTAAAAATCAAACGCACGTGTATTTGATTTTATTCTTATATGGTTGACGGGTTTTATTATGATGATTTGAATTCTAACGGTTCAGTTTGCTTCAGGTTATTGAATTCAGTATTGAAGGGAATGCATAATAAGAAAAATTCGGAGACTGCTTAATGATAATAATATAGTAATTCCTTTAAATATTATTTAATCGATTTTGGAATCCTCATATCGGATCTTTATTTTTTGAATTTGCCATTAAAAATTTTTTATACTGAATTTCAATTATTTATATCTTAATTCAAAAAATCTTTAGTACTTTGTGATACAAGGTAGCAAATTATGAATATAACTTTGCGTCGCATTGATACTGATTAAGCAAACAAGATAAAAAGCCATGAACATCGAGAACACACAAGCTCAAATGCGGAAGGGAATCCTCGAGTTCTGCATTCTTTCCATAATCCATAGTGATGAAGAATGCTATGCCTCGGAGATTCTGGAACGCATGAAGAAAGCGCAACTGATCGTGGTGGAAGGAACACTTTACCCGCTACTGACGCGATTGAAGAATGATGGCTACCTGAGCTATCAATGGATAGAAAGCAAAAGTGGACCTCCGCGGAAGTATTACAAGCTAACTGGGCTCGGAGAAAAATTTCTGGATGAATTAAGAAAGACGTGGAATGAATTGGTTGAGGCAGTTGAGTCTGCCACCCGCAAACCCGAACACCAGGAATCCGCCGAAACAATAGAAACTATTTCCAATCAAACCTCTCAAAAAGATTCAAGCCATGAATAAGACCGTAACCATTAATCTGAGCGGCATTGTTTTTCACATTGATGAAAATGCCTACGAGCAACTTCGCCAATACCTCGACACGCTGCGCCGCCACTTTGCTACTACTTCAGGCAGGGATGAAATCATTGCAGACATTGAGACGCGCTTTGCCGAAATGTTTAATGAAAAAGTTACCCCCGGCAAAAATGTGATCACACTCGCTGATGTTCAGGAGGTGATTAACGTGATGGGCAAACCGGAAGAAGTAGCGGCAGCTGATGAAGAACCAACATCAAAAGAGTCAACGAAAACCGAACCAACCTATTCCTATGAATTTACAGTGAAAAGATTCTTCAGAAATCCGGATGATAAAGTTCTGGGAGGTGTGAGCTCAGGCATCGCAGCCTATTTTGACATTGATCCGCTTTGGATTCGCCTCGCGTTTATTTTGTTTGCCCTCGCAGCTTTCGGAACCGGGATTCTCGTTTACATCATTCTATGGATCATTATTCCGGAAGCAAAAACTCCAACTGAAAAATTGCAGATGCGGGGGGAGCCTGTAAACCTCGCTAACATCCAGAAAAGTGTGAATGAAGAATTGGAAGCGATGAAGAGGCGGGGTGAAGCATTTGCTAAAGAAATTGGATCAGATGAAAATAAAATGCGGACGAGAACAGCTTCGCATAAAGCTGCAAATATTTTCGTGGATATTCTGAAAGCAATTGTAAGATTCTTCGCAATCATCTTCGGAATAATTATCACAATTGTCAGCCTTGCTGTATTGATTGGATTGACGGTGGCAATTTTCAGCGGCATCGGCGTCTTCACTTTCGCAATTCCTCATGTGATCACGCACATGGTGTTGACTGAATCGCAAATTACGTGGCTCATCATTGGTGGATTGCTTGCGATCGGAATCCCTTTCACCCTGCTTTTTCTTAATGGATTGAAAATTCTTTTCAAGGTCAATATGAATCTGAAAAGAATTGGCGCCGTGATGGCGGGACTATGGTTAATTGGTTTGGGAATTTGCATCATCACAGGAATTCAAATTGCGAGTGAGTATAAAAATGATGCTGAAGTAAAATACACTCAGCAGATTCCTAACAATTCAAAAACCATTGTATTGAAAGGGAAAAATCATTGGTCGTCATTGGAAGACCACAACATTCATTTCGGAGATCTGAGTGATTTGATTTTGCTTGGAGATAAGAACGACTCTGTAGTTGCGCCATTCGTAAGAGTAGATGTCCAGCCAAGTGACAACGATTCGGTTTATATTGAGGAGAGATATTCAGCCTGCGGAAATTCTTTTGAAGATGCACGCAGTCGTGCTTCGGATATTATTTACTCGATAAGCGTAACCGACTCAATGGTCACGTTGCCTAATTATTTCGTGATGAAAACAGAATCGAAATTCAGAGGGCAATCCGTCAAGCTAATTCTGAAACTTCCTGTTGGAAAATCGGTGATGCTCGATAAGTCGCTCGACTGGATGCCAGACGATATTCATAATGTAACAAACACTTGGGATCACAACATGCTTGGTTACACCTGGAAGATGACGAAAGATGGATTGGAATGTCAGCAATGTCCTGAAGATATTACCGGCAATCAAAACGACGACAGCGATAAGCAGATTAAGATTGAACCCAACAAAGTGATCATAGATAAAGGCAATAAGCATATTGAGATCAGCGGATCAGAAATAAAAGTTGATACCATTTAATTCATCATAAAACCTTTAGCCATGAAAGTTCTTATTCTTATCTCTTTACTTCTTCTTTCTTCGGCGGCATTTGCCGGCCAAAAGAACAATGTCACTCAAAATTCAACGGGTGTTACAAAACCGAAACACCAACTGACTATTGATCTTGACAAACTCAGCAGACAAACAAGAAATATTTCTCTGCTGCAGCCCGTGCTTGCCATCGTTAAAATTGCAAGCCATCCTGCTTCCACTTCAAGTTTATTGAAAAAAGAAAATTACGTTCAACTGAAACTTTTCGGCGTGTGAAAGCGACATACTGAATATCGAAAACAAAAACCTTAAGAAACCAAATACAAAAACCTTTTAAAATTCTCTCCAATGAAAACTTTAAAAATTGCTCTCGTTTCTGCCATGATTGCTCTCTCAACTTCTGCATTTGCCGAAAACAGTGAAACCTGTGCTGCGTGCGAAGCGCAGAAAGCATATGAAGCAACATCAACGCTAAGCGCTGACAGCGCTACACTTTCTGATTCCGGCGTGAAAGGAATTCTTCACAACATGACTCTTCGCGTTCAGGAAAAAGTGAACAATGACGATGTCAATTCGATTCTTCAAAACATGACACAAAAAGTTCGTGAGTCAGTGAAGAAGAATAGTGAAGCTTCAAACACTTTCTGATTAATTCAGGTGGATGATTGGAAGGAGCGGGGCCGGGAAGGACCTCGCTCTTTTCTATTTTAACAAGGATGAAATTGTCCCTTCAGAAAAAATATTTTTTTGAGTTGGTGTTGAAATCCAATCTTGCTTTATATTTGCGCTCCGCTTTTGAAAAGCTGCTTCCAAAAAATCAAGTTCTAAATCGTTGTTTATCGCTCTGAAAAGAGTGATAGACTGCCAAGCCGAAATGTAATTTACAGTGTAGCCCACTGCTAATGAAATTCGGTAAATGTTCTTTGACATGTTGACACACGGAAGTACAAACAATCATCTCAAGTTTCATTGAGTAAGTACAAATACAATTTGAAATTCGAGTGCAAGACACTTAAGATACGAAAGCAAATAAGGGTATACGGAGGATGCCTTGGCTCTCAGAGGCGATGAAGGACGTGACTACCTGCGAAAAGCTGTGGGGAGGTGGTAAATAACCTGTGATCCGCAGATATCCGAATGGGGCAACCCGGTTAGTTGAAGACTAACTACCGAAAGGAGCAAACCCGGAGAACTGAAACATCTAAGTACCCGGAGGAGGAGAAAACAAGTCAGTGATTCCGTAAGTAGTGGCGAGCGAAAGCGGAACAGCCTAAACCATTTTGACCACGGTTAAAATGGGGTTGTAGGACTGCATTTAGAAACCATCATCAAGCAGAAATTTCTGGAAAGTTATACCAAAGAGGGTGACAGTCCCGTAAGCAGAAATTGATGGGGACGAGCAGTATCCTGAGTACCGCGGGGTCGGAGACGCCCTGTGGGAATCCGGCGGCACCATCCGCCAAGGCTAAATACTCCTGAGAGACCGATAGTGAACTAGTACCGTAAGGGAAAGGTGAAAAGAACCGCGAACAGCGGAGTGAAAAGATCTGAAACCGTATACTTACAAGCTGTGGGAGGAATGATAGCAATATCAAACTGACCTCGTGCCTTTTGCATAATGAGCCTACGAGTTACTCCTCACTGGCAAGGTTAAATGCTCAAAGCAGATAGCCGTAGCGAAAGCAAGTCCGAACAGGGCGAATAGTCAGTGGGGGTAGACGCGAAACCTTAGTGATCTACCCATGGTCAGGATGAAGTCCCGGTAACACGGGATGGAGGTCCGAACTGTTTGGCGTTGAAAAGCCATCGGATGAACTGTGGGTAGGGGTGAAAGGCTAATCAAACTGGGAGATAGCTCGTACTCCCCGAAATGTCTTTAGGGACAGCCTCGGGTACAACGTGTCATAGAGGTAGAGCTACCGATTGGGCTAGGGGGTCTCAAAACCTACCAAACCCTGACGAACTCCGAATGCTATGACATAAACCCGGGAGTGAGGCTTTGGGCGCTAAGGTCCAGGGCCAAAAGGGAAACAACCCAGACCATCAGTTAAGGTCCCTAAATCCATGCTAAGTTGATCAAACGATGTTTCACTGCTATGACAGCTAGGATGTTGGCTTGGAAGCAGCCATCCATTTAAAGAGTGCGTAACAGCTCACTAGTCGAGTGGTGGGGCGCGGAAAATAATCGGGCATCAAGCATGGTACCGAAGCTATGGGCCCGCAAGGGCGGTAGGGGAGCATTCTTGTCTGCATTGAAGGTGCGCTATGAGGCGTGCTGGAGCGGCAAGAAAAGCAGATGTAGGCATAAGTAACGATAAACACTGTGAAAAACAGTGTCGCCGTAAGTCTAAGGGTTCCTGATCCACGTTAATCGAATCAGGGTTAGTCGGGTCCTAAGGTGTAGCCGAACGGCGAAGCCGATGGAAAACTGGTTAATATTCCAGTACCGGCATTGATTGTGATGGGGCGACGGAGAAGTGAAAGGTCTGCGTGCTGACGGAATAGCACGTTGAAGCCCGTAGGTATAGGCTGAACAGGTAAACCCGTTCGGCTTGCTGAAAGGTGACAGTACGGTGAGTCTTCGGACAAGCCGATAATGACCCTAATCATGCTCCCGAGAAAAACCTCTAAACTATAGATCAATGCTGCCCGTACCGCAAACCGACACAGGTAGACGAGGAGAGTATCCTAAGGCGCTCGAGTGAGCCGTGGTTAAGGAACTCGGCAAATTAACCCTGTAACTTCGGGATAAAGGGTGTTCCGATTTATCGGAATCGCAGTGAAACGGGACAAGCGACTGTTTAACAAAAACTCAGGGCCCTGCTAATTCGAAAGAAGAAGTATAGAGCCTGATACCTGCCCGGTGCCGGAAGGTTAAAGAAGGGGGTCAGCCGCAAGGCAAAGCTCTCGACTGAAGCCCCGGTAAACGGCGGCCGTAACTATAACGGTCCTAAGGTAGCGAAATTCCTTGTCGGGTAAGTTCCGACCTGCACGAATGGTTTAACGACTTGTCCACTGTCTCAACCACGAGCTCGGTGAAATTGTAAATACCGGTGAAGATGCCGGTTTCCCGTCACGGGACGGAAAGACCCCATGAACCTTCACTATACCTTAGTATTGGGTCTGATTAATTGATGTGTAGAATAGGTGGGAGACTTCGAAGCTGCGGCGCTAGCCGTGGTGGAGTCGCAATGTGAAATACCACCCTTTGCTTAATTAGATTCTAACCCCCTACCAAGGGGGAACAGTGCTAGGCGGGTAGTTTGACTGGGGTGGTCGCCTCCAAAAGTGTAACGGAGGCTTTCAAAGGTACCCTCAGCATGCTTGGTAACCATGCTTCGAGTGCAATAGCAAAAGGGTGCTTGACTGCAACACTCACAAGTGAAGCAGGGCCGAAAGGCGGATATAGTGATCCGGTGGTTCCGCATGGAAGGGCCATCGCTCAAAGGATAAAAGGTACTCTGGGGATAACAGGCTGATCTCCCCCAAGAGCTCATATCGACGGGGAGGTTTGGCACCTCGATGTCGGTTCGTCACATCCTGGGGCTGGAGAAGGTCCCAAGGGTTCGGCTGTTCGCCGATTAAAGTGGCACGTGAACTGGGTTCAGAACGTCGCAAGACAGTTCGGTCCCTATCTGTGATGGGCGTTGGAAATTTGAGGGAAGATGACCCTAGTACGAGAGGACCGGGTTGTACGAACCTCTGGTGTACCTGTTGTGTTGCCAAATGCAGCGCAGGGTAGCTACGTTCGGCCGTGATAAGCGCTGAAAGCATCTAAGCGCGAAACACTTCCCAAGATGAGATTTCTTAGGACCGTAGAAGACGACTACGTTGATAGGTGGCAGGTCTACAGGTAGCAATATCAAAGCCGAGCCATACTAATTGTCCACTTGCTTTCTATTTTTTTCACCGCTCCGATTTCGATCGGAGCACAAACAAGTTCTTGCTTGTTTGTACCTCTGTGTTCAACTATGTCAGTTTCGAGTTTGAAGTCTGACATTTGAAGTTAGTTGCGAATTCGCACAGCTTCAAACCTCAAACTTCAAATTTCAAACTCAAGAATTCATGGTGACTTTAGCATAGGGGTCCACCTCTTCCCATTCCGAACAGAGAAGTTAAGCCCTATAGCGCAGATGGTACTGCACTACAATGCGGGAGAGTATGTCGTTGCCAGATTCATTAGGCCCTGGTCAGAAATGATCGGGGCTTTTTTGTTTACTCCAATTTCCATTGTGAAGAAATTATTAGTTAACTGTTATCAGCAATGAGAAGACTTCATCTATTTTGGCTACAATAAAGCGGCGATTGATGACAGGTCTTTTTTTCGGTTCGTTTAATCCTGTTCACAACGGGCATTTGATTATAGCCGAATTTATGATCAACTACGCAAACCTGGATGAGGTGTGGTTCGTAGTTTCGCCGCAAAATCCGCTGAAGGAATACGCCGAGATGATCGATGATTCTCATCGGTTACAAATGGTGAAGTTTGCGATTAGGGGCAATGAAAATTTTACTGCGAGCGATGTTGAATTCAAAATGCCGAAACCTTCTTACACAATTGATACGCTGGAATTGCTGAGTAAAAAGTTTCCAAAGAAAAAATTCGTTGTGATCATGGGATCGGATTCACTGGAGACAATTTATAAATGGAAACGCTGGAGTGATATTCTCGCCAATTACATGATTGTAGTTTTTCGTCGCGGACCGATCAGCGACATTGAATGGAATAAATACCCGGGCATTATTTTCTTCGATACGCCGCTCGTAAAAATTTCATCTACTCTCATTCGCAAAATGGTGGCAGAAAAAAAATCAATCCGGTACCTCGTGCCGGAAGCAGTCATGAAATTCATAAAGCAAAAAAAACTTTACAGCAAGAAAAAGAAGTGACGGCTACTTGACTGCACAGGCAATTGTAGCAATGCTCACTTTGACTCCGGGAATTTCGAGGATTGATCTTGCGCACGCTTCGAGTGTGGAACCGGTAGTGATCACATCATCACATAGCAAGACATGTTTCCCCTCGATCGGAGCAGCGTCTTTGATTTGAAAAACCGATCCTACATTTTCCCATCGCTCGAATCGTGACTTGTGCGTTTGTGTTTCTGTGATCCTTGTTCTGATCAAAACATTTCTGAGCCAGGGAATATTCATTGACTCAGAAAGTCCTTGGCAAAAAAGATTGACCTGGTTGTAGCCACGCTTCATTTCCTTCGAGCGGTGAAGCGGCACCGGAAGAATTACATTAGTCGAATTAAAATCTTCATTATTCTTTAACTCATTGCCATACATCTTGCCCAGTTTCACTCCTACTTCCTTCTTCCCCTTGTATTTGAGCTGGTGAATGAGATGCTGAATCTTACTTCCTTTCTGAAAAAAATAATACGATGCCGCTCTGAAAATTTCCACACGCCCCCAGAAATGTTTTTCAATAGCGTTGCTTTTCTCTTCATGATAATGTGTTTGCGGCAATGCGAATTGACATTCGGCGCAGATCACATCTTCACCACGCGCAAGCGGCTGTCCGCAGGATTCACATAAATTTGGATAGAACAATGAAATGAAGTCGTGAGCGTGATCGGCGAAAAAGGAAATCATGGATGTTTTTTTTCCGGAAATGAAAATACAAATTCCTGCAATGAAACAAGAGGGATGAAATATATTCGCAGTCCTTTATCCAAATAAATCATGAACAAACCAGTGAAGGTTTACGATCGGGCCACCGGAAAAGAGCTCGAGATTCCTCCGGAGGGAAGCTTGGGGTTGCTTGCGCTAGGAGATATTGCAGTAAAAGCATGGCGCGAGGTGCGTGTGAAGAGCGGCTATGAAAAAGAGTTGCTTGAAAGAGTTGAAAAACTCAAAGAAGAAACAAAAAAGAAAATGGAAGAGATGAAACGAAAACGCGAGGAGAAAAAAGAAAATGAGCAAAAGAATAGCTAAACGTGTATTGCTGATCGGCTGGGATGCTGCCGACTGGAAGGTGATCAACCCATTAATGGATCAGGGACTGATGCCCACACTTGAAAGTATTGTCAACAAAGGTGTGATAGGAAATCTTGCCACACTCGATCCACCCTTGTCACCAATGTTGTGGACTTCCATTTCGACAGGAAAACTTGCCGACAAACACGGCATACTTGGTTTTGTAGAACCGGATCCGGATCATCAGAGTGTGCGCGCATCCTTAATCACATCAAGAAAAGTGAAAGCGGTCTGGAATATTCTTTCACAAAACGGATTGAAAAGTAATGTGGTGGGTTGGTGGCCGAGCCATCCGGCTGAGCCAATCAACGGTGTGATGGTTTCAAACTTTTTTCAAAAGACAAACAGTTTTTACGGCGAACCATGGCCTGTTCCTGCTGATGCTATTCATCCGAAAGAACTCACAGAAAAGCTGGCCGAATTGAGAATTCACTCAGCAGAAATAACAGCGGCGCACCTTCTTCCCTTTCTTCCGAATTCAGAAAATGAATATGTAGAAACATTCCAGGGATTGTACAGCGCGATTGCGAGAATTCTCGGTCATGCATCCACTCTTCACAATGTGGCCACGTATCTCGAGCGAAATACCTCATGGGATTTCATGGCTGTTTATCACGATGCCATTGATCACTTCTGCCATGGCTTCATGAAATTTCATCCTCCACAGCGTAAAGGAATTCCTGATAAAATTTATGAAACATTTAAAGACGTAGTCAGCAGTGCTTATCGCTTTCACGACATGATGTTGCAACGAATGCTCGATCTCGCCGGCGAAGACACTACTGTGCTTGTGCTTTCTGATCATGGTTTTCACAGCGATCATCTGCGGCCGAATGTGCTTCCGAAAGAACCTGCCGGTCCGGCTTATGAGCATTCGCCCTTCGGAATTTTTGCGTTAAAAGGACCCGGTATTATTGAAGACGAACGCGTGTACGGCGCAACGTTGCTCGACATCGCGCCGACGTTGCTCACGCTTTTCGGATTGCCGATCGGAAAAGACATGGATGGAAAACCGCTCATGCAGGTCTTCAAAGAAAAGACAGAACCCGAGTACGTTGACTCATGGGAAAATATTCCCGGTGAGAGCGGTCAACACCCGAGTGACCGGCAGATCGATCCATGGGCGGCTCAGGAAGCCATGAATCAGCTTGTCGAGCTGGGTTACATCGATGCGCCGGGTGAAGACAAAAAGAAATCTGTCGAGAACACGCGACGCGAGAGCGAATATTATCTCTCGCGCGTTTACATCTATCGCAAAAATTATGAAAAGGCCGCTGAACTTCTCGAAAAAATTTTCGCCGAAGATCCCCAGCTGCGGTTTGGACTTTCCTTAATCACCTGTTACCAATCATTGCGCAAAGTGCCGGAATTCCGCGCCACGCTGGAGAAAGTAAAAACACTTCAGGGATCGAACCTGGTTCAACTTGAAATGATGGAAGGTGCACTGCTGTTGCTCGAATACAAACCGCGCAAGGCACTCGAAGTTTTGAAATCGGCAGAGGAGAAAGCAGGGCACATGCCTTCTTTGTTTTTACAAATCGGAAAAATTTATTTGAGAACACAACGATACGATGATGCACAGCGCGCTTTTCTCAAGGCACTGGAAATTGATCCGCAATACGCCGCGGCGCACCACGGTTTGGCTGTGAGTTACCTTCGCAAAGGTGAATACGAGGAAGCAGCCGAATCAGCACTGAACGCAATCGGACTTCAATATTATTTTCCGCTCGCCCACTACCATCTTGGAGAAGCACTCATGAATCTGGGCCACAATGAACAAGCGGCTGATGCATTTGAAGTGTGCTGCGCACTCATGCCCGGCAATCGCCGCGCACATTTGTGGCTGATAAAATTGTATGAAGAAAAATTAAACCGGCCTCAAAAAGCAGAAGAGCATCGCAGGTTTATTTCAGAGAGAATCAAAGGCACGATCACTATTGTTTCGGGTTTACCTCGAAGCGGAACATCGATGATGATGCAGATGCTCGACGCAGGCGGCGCTTCCATCCTCACTGATAAAATCCGGCAACCCGATGAAAATAATCCGCGCGGTTATTTCGAATTTGAGAAAGTGAAAAAGCTGATGACCGAGTCTGCATGGCTGGAAGAAGCGAATGGAAAAGTGGTGAAGATCATTGCACCGCTGCTGCAAAATCTTCCGAACAAGTTTGATTATAAGATCATTTTCATGAGAAGAGACATGGCGGAAATTCTGCGCTCACAGCAAATTATGCTCGGGCAAAAAGCGAATGCTGACAAGCAAGCGTATCCCATCGTGCTGGCCGATGCATTCAACAAGCAGCTTGAACGAACCGAGGCGCTCTTTAAAAGAATGCCCAATGCGGAAGTTCTGTATGTTGATTATACTGCTGTGATTGAAAATCCTGAGGAGATCGCGGAAACCGTGGCAGAATTTCTCGGTGAAGATTTGGACGTTAAGAAAATGACGGACGTGGTAGACAAGAGTCTCTACAGAAATAAATCGAAAGTAACAGCCTGATTTTGTCCGTCGACGAAATTCAGATTTCATAATTTTTCATAAATTTTCTTGATTAATTAAAACTTCCGTTTACTTTTGAAAAAAATTATGCGCTTATGACAAAACACAACTCTACTCTGCTTAAAAGATTAAAACAGTATTCGATGCTTGCATCACCTTTAGTTGCCGCTGCTGGAATGGCAAATGCTCAGGTGCTGTACCATGACATTGATCCGGATGACACTTTGAAATCTGTCAGTGCATTTCCGGGCGACACATATGCTCTCGATCTGAATAATGACGGCACAAATGATTTTGTGTTTTTTGCCTTCAAAGGAGGAAGCTATGCAGGAATCGCCTTGGCAATGAATTATACTGCCACAAATACCAATGCATTAATGGGAAATCTAACCTCAACTTCTGGTCCTAATCATAGGCCTCTTGGCCTGGTTTCAGCATTGGCCAGTAATCAAAATATTGATGTCAATCAAAACTTTTTTTCTTTATCACAGTTGATTTTTACCAGCACCAATCAGTTTTTCATTCCACCAATGATCACTTATTACACCAATGGCAGCGCTGGTGGTTTATGGACAGGTGGCGTTACTGATCACTATGTGGGTTTGCGCTTTACAGACGGAACGAATAAGTACTATGGTTGGGTGCGTTGCGACATTCCTGCCGATGCCTCGATGGTGATAATAAAGGATTTTGCTTACAACTCTACTCCCAATGAAGGCTTGTTTGCCGGCCAGGGAAATCCGCTTGGTATTAATGAAGTCAACAATGCTTCATTCGGTATTTTCGGGTATGAAGGTGTGGCAAACGTCATCATCAAGGATGGTGAGCTCAACAATGCTTTCGTAACCGTCACGAACATGATGGGGCAGCAAGTGGTGAATCAGCCGTTGACGGATAAAATCTCACGCATTGATCTGAATCAATTCGGCAAAGGGCTTTATGTGGTCACTATTCACCGTGGTGGAGAACAATTCTCGAAGAAAGTCTCTTTTAGATAGAAGTCAATTTACAGCTGTAAAGCCATTCGTTCCTGCGAATGGCTTTTTTGTTTGATTATTGTGGAACTCATTCACGATAAGTGCGTAGAATTATTTGACTCAATTTGTCTGCTTAAAGATTCCGTTTACTTTTGGCCAAAATTTATTCATGAGAACCAATACCAGCTCTCTTATCAAAAAGCTCAAACAATATTCAGCTTTAACCGCTCCTGCTCTTGCATTATCAGCCGTTTCAAATGCACAAGTGATATACACGGATGTGAATCCTGATAAGGAAATCATTCCTTTCCAAAATAATCCTCAGGGCGCATTGCTCGACATGAACAACGATGGCATTTTTGAATTCATTCTTGCCGCTTATACTTCGTTTGCCCTCAGCAACGGAAAAAAAATAAATCTGGCTGCCGTGGGATTGTATGCTGATAATGGTGACGGGTTGCTCGGATATACCGTAGCGCTCGGCAGCAGAAAGTTTTATTACCCGAGTGCGCTGGGTGCCGGTGCTACCATCGATGCCAATCAGCATTTCAGAAATATTTTTCACCCGTATGAAACACTTGTTTGGCTTTATATGGAAAGCAACATTGAGCTCGGCAAATGGAACGATGTAAGCGACAGGTATCTCGGTGTTCAATTCAAAGATCAAAGCGGCGGCACGCATTATGGTTGGGTGCGCATGGATGTGCAGATGAATCCGGTGAAAATTGTGCTGAAAGATTATGCCTATGAATCTACTCCGGATAAAGCCATCCACGCCGGCGATGGACTATTGACCGGAGTTAGTTCAGTTCCGGCCAATGATAGGATTGGTATTTATTCCTATGGAAAAAATGTTTTCATACAATCGCCGATGGATAACAGCGGCCCCTTGGTTATCACCGTCACTGATGTTTCAGGAAAAACGCTTCTCAGCGAAACAGCAGCCGGAAATAATGTTACGCTCTCACTCAGGGATTTCTCGCAGGGAATTTATATCGTAAATGCTGTGAAAGGCGGCGACACAAGAACCAGAAAAATTTTCGTCCAATAAATTCTTCCATCGGTGAATGAGAATATGAACCGGAAATTTTTTCAATTCTGCCGGAATCATATTTGTATGGCATTTCTTTCGCAACAAAGAATTTACTTTCGGTAAAACAAAGGCGATGAACGAAAAGAAGAGTGCACTCATCAGCCGGCTGAAGCAATATTCTATCCTTGCATCGCCGTTTATCGCGGTTTCTTCAGCTGTGCAGGCACAGGTTGTTTACAGAGACTTGAATCCTGATGTCGATCTCACCACCAATGCAGGAGAGCTGAATAATTACAATCTCGATCTGAATAACGACGGCGTGATTGATTTTGTGTTCGGAGTTTTGTCAAGATATCAAACCGATACGAGCGGAAGCAAATACAACAAGGCCGGTGTAAAGCCCGATACGATGAATGGCAACGGCATCATGGGTTACGTACACACTAACGTGGCGAAATATTATTACGCCAGCGCACTCAGCACCAACCAGGACATTAACAACACAAAAAATTTCTGGGAGTATTCAGGCGGCTACGGAACATTTTTTCTCTACTATGCTGACGGAGTCGGATTCGGCCAATGGAAAAACGTTACGAATAAATACATGGGATTCCGGTTTAAGGATAGCGGAGGCAACACACATTATGGATGGATGAGAATGGACATTACCGTATACCCGGTTGAACTTGTGATCAAAGATCTCGCCTACCAGAGTACACCCGATGCCGGAATCAAAGCCGGTGAAGGGGGCCCCAGCGGAATTGAAACGGCAAACAGTGAACATGACGTCAGCATTTTTTCTTTCGGAAAGAAGCTATTTATTGAATCTTCGCTCGCTGAAGCGCAGCCCATGCAGATTGAAGTGATGGATGTTTCAGGAAAAATAATTCTCGCCCATCAAGCGAATGATCGCAACGTTCAACTCTCTCTCAATAATGTTTCCGATGGAATTTATCTCGTGAAAGTTTCTCAAAACGGAAATGAATACATCAGAAAAGTGGTGCTTTATTAAGCTTTTCTGCTCACTTCAGCTCAATCAAAGAGAAAGCCAAGCGGACGCTTGAAACAGAATTGCGAAGACTTCAATCCATTGGATTAGTATTTTATTCCAAAAACCACAAAAACAGGGCATTTCAGGAAGAAATTGCATAAAACGACGCCTTAGTGACTGACTTTGTAATAAAAGTGAGCGACTTAGTGATAAAAGTGAGCGACTTGGTAATGAAAGTAATCGGCTTAGTGATAAAAGTATTTGACTTAGTAATAAAAGTGAGCGACTTGGTGATAAAAGTAAGCGACCGGGTGATGTTTTCTTCCTTCTTTTAAAACAAGTGATTTTTCATCTCCTCCACTTTTCCAAGCCAAATAATTTCAATCTTGAACTTCGATTTATCGATTCCTTTCTGATTGTATTTTGAAAGGAAAATTTTTTCGAACCCCAGTTTATCCGCTTCAAGAATGCGCTGCTCGATTCTCGTTACTGCGCGAATCTCGCCCGACAAACCCACCTCGCCGCTGAAGCAAACGTTGGAAGCAATGGGAATATCCTCGAACGAAGAAATGAGCGCCGCCACCACCGCCAGATCAATCGCCGGATCTTCCACGCGAATGCCGCCGGCGATGTTGAAGAAAACATCTTTCACTCCGAAATGAAATCCGCAACGTTTCTCGAGTACGGCGAGGAGCATGTTCAATCTGCGCGGATCAAATCCCGTTGATGATCGCTGCGGCGTTCCATAAACGTAAGGGGTGACCAGCGCCTGCGTTTCGATGAGCATAGGGCGAATGCCTTCCATCATCGAAGCGATGGCGATGCCGCTCGTGGCTTCTTCGCGCTGCGTGATCAAAAGCTCCGATGGATTTTTCACTTCGCGCATTCCTTCCCCAATCAATTCATAAATGCCAAGTTCAGATGCAGAGCCGTAACGATTCTTGAGCGTGCGCAGAATGCGATATGAATAATGGCGGTCGCCCTCGAGCTGCAGCACCGTATCAACCATGTGCTCCAAAACTTTCGGTCCTGCAAGGGTTCCTTCTTTCGTGATGTGACCAATCAGAAAAACAGGCACGTTCGATTCTTTTGCATACTGAAGAAATTCCGCAGCACATTCACGCACCTGCGAAACACTTCCTGCTGTGCTTTCCACGGCCGGCGTCTGCAACGTTTGAATTGAATCGATGATCACGATCTCCGGCTCGAGCGCAGCGATGTGATAGAAAATGGTATCCGTGTTTGTTTCCGTAAGAATGAAACACTGATCATTCGCATGCGGCAATCTTTCTGAGCGCATCTTCAGTTGCTGCTCGCTCTCTTCGCCGCTTACATACAGGATTTTTCTTCCTTTCAACTGAAGCGAAAGCTGAAGCATCAGCGTTGATTTGCCGAATCCCGGCTCGCCGCCGAGCAGCACCAATGAGCCGGGAACAATGCCGCCGCCGAGCACTCTGTTCAGCTCTTCATCCGGTGTGATGATTCTTTTTTGCGAAGTGGGTTCGATGTCCGCGATTTTGATTGGGCCGGTTTCCTTCACTCGTTTTTCTTTTTTCCTCCACGAAGGTTCTTTCCTTTCATGCACCACCACTTCTTCCACATACGTGTTCCATTCGCCGCAGCTCGGGCACTTGCCGATCCACTTCGGTGATTTCGCTCCGCAATTCTGGCAATAGAAAACTGTTTTGGTGGCCGCCATAATCTTGTTTCGAAAAATAATGCTTTCTTCTGATCACTCATTGATCCTACTTCTTAACACTGTGATGTGAATGAGCTGATCAGTGCCGATAATTCTTTGATTTAATTTTGAAATCAGTAAAAAACACAACGACATGAATAGAAAAGTTTTGTTCGCGATGATGATCATGGCGGGAATTTTTTCCTCCTGCGTTCCGCAGAAAAAATTTCAGGATGCACAAACACAGATCGGTAAATTACAATCAGAGAATAAAGATTTGCAGGGCAAACTCGACGATGCGAACGGGCAGATCGCTCAGCTTTCGGGAAAGATCAATGACATGAATGATGAAATCAGAAGTTTGCTTGATGATACAACTGCGCTCGGTGAAAAATATCGCAAGTCTGTTTCGGATTATCATGAGCTGAATGATCTCTACGACCAAACAGTCGATCAAAACAAACTGCTGCTCTCAAAATCATCTGCTGATCGGCTGGCACTCCTGGATTCGCTGAAGAAAAAACAGGCAGACCTGAAGAAGAAGGAAGATGAGCTTGCGCTACGCGAACAAAAGGTGGCCGAACTTCAGTCCTTGCTGAACAAAAAAGATTCAGCCACCAACGCACTCAAGCAAAAAATACAACAGGCACTTCATGGTTTTGAAGGAAGTGATTTATCAGTGGAAGATAAAAACGGAAAAGTGTACGTGTCATTGGCGGAAAAACTTTTGTTTCCTTCGGGAAGCATTGAAGTGAATCCAAAGGGAAAACAAGCGCTGCTGAAACTGGCTGAAGTGCTGAAAAAAAATCCTGACTTAAAAATCACCGTCGAAGGCCACACCGATAACGTTCCGATCTCAACGCCCGTGATGAAAGACAACTGGGATTTGAGTGTGCTCCGTTCTACGAGCGTGATCCGCATTCTCACCGATGCGGGTGTGGACCCGAAGCAGATTATCGCTTCAGGCCGAGGAGAATATTTTCCTGTGGCCAGCAACAGCACGCCGGAAGGAAAAGCGAAGAACCGCAGGACAGAAATTATTCTCACGCCGAACTACGCCGAGCTGGCAAAAATCATCGGCGAGGATTAGATTCACTGAATATTCATTCGTCCCGATTTTTTTCGGGAACTTCGCGCCTGCAAATTCAAATTTCACGTGGGTTGGTTTGATGGTTTCCTGCAAAAGCGCGGTGGCGATGAAGCCGAGATGTCATTCCTCGATCATCTCGAAGAGTTGCGCTGGCATATTGTGCGCGCATTGATAGCGATTACGATTGCAGGGGTTGTCATCTTCATCAAAACAACATTCATCTTCGACGACATTTTACTCGCACCCACGCATCCCGACTTCTGGACATTCCGCCAGATGTGTGCGCTCGGAAAAGCAATCGGCATGAACAGCTTGTGTCTCGGAGATTTTTCGCTCACCATTCAGAACATTGACATGAGCGGGCAATTCATGATCTCGCTCACGAATGCATTTTCGCTCGGGCTGGTGATTGCATTTCCCTACGTGCTCTGGGAATTCTGGCGTTTCGTGAAACCGGCTCTGCACGAGAATGAACAGAAGCAGGTTTCGGGGGTGGTGATTGCGGGCTCGATGTTGTTTTATGTAGGAATCGTTTTCGGTTATTACCTCATTGCTCCGTTCACGGTTTATTTCCTCGGAAGCTATCAGGTAAGCACGAGCATTAAGAATGTGGTGAATCTCGAATCATATCTCGGCACGGTGAGCGGTTTGTGCTTCGCTTGCGGAATTGTGTTTGAATTTCCGCTCGTGATGTATTTCCTCGCAAAAATCGGATTGGCCACTCATGAGTTTCTCAGTCAGTATCGCAAAGTGGCCATCGTGCTCATTCTTTTTATCGCCGCCATCATCACGCCATCGCCGGATTGGGTGAGTCAATCGCTCGTGGCCATTCCTCTCTACGGATTGTTTGAAGTGGGAATGGTGATTTCAAAACGTGTGACGAACCAGCGGAGAAAGCGCGCAGCTGAAAAAGAAGCGGAGATCATGGAAGAGAGCAGTGTTTAATCTGTGCCGACCACTTTGCTTCTTCTTTCAAACTGATGTGTATCGCGCCATATGCCGTTCATTTTTCCAATTCGTTCTCGCTTGCCGATCAAACGAAATCCAAATTTTTCATGAAGGTGAACGGAAGATTTATTCTCAGGAAAAATTCCTGCCGTCAATGTCCAGATGTTATTTAATTCACTTTCTGAAATAAGTGCAATGAGAAGTGCATGACCGATTCCTTTTCCTCTGGCATTTCCTTTCACATACACACTTACTTCCGCAACGCCCGCATACACGCACCGATCAGAAACTTTGCTGAGAGCGGCCCATCCAACTACTTCGTCATTTTCAATTGCAACAATTCTTGCGAAAGGAAGATGAGAGCCACGCCATTTCTCCCATGAAGGAGCTTCAGTTTCGAAAGTGGCGTTTCCTGTTGCAATTCCTTCTTCATAAATGGACTTCACCTGCGGCCAGTGTTTTTCTTCGAGATGAATAATTTTCATGGCGGAAAATTTTCAGTACAAAAGTAGAATTCGGCAAAGAATCACTCGAAAGCATTCAGTAATTTTGAACAAAGAAATTTTATGAGCGCAAAAATTCTCGCCATCGGCAGTGATCACGCAGGTTATGAATACAAGGAACAACTCCGCGACATGCTGGCGCAGGAAGGATATGAAGTGCTGAATTTCGGAACGGATTCTCCTGCATCGGTTGACTATCCTGATTTTGTTCATCCGGTTTGCGAAGCCATGGAAAAAGGAAATGCGCAGATGGGAATCCTGCTTTGCGGAAGCGCTAACGGTGTTGCAATTACCGCCAACAAACATCCAAAGATTCGCGCGGCGATTGCATGGGAAAATGAAATCGCCGAGCTGGCGCGAAAACACAATGATGCAAATGTGATTTGCATCCCTGCAAGATTCGTTGCGCTCGAGCTGGCAGAGGAAATGGTTCACACGTTCCTTAAAACTGATTTCGAAGGTGGCCGTCATCAGCGCAGAGTGGACAAAATCGAATTGCCGGTTGCGGCGCAATAAATCCCTTTTTATCTTGCAGTGATCATCCCGGATGGCTGCATGATAAAACTGCTCCTTACTTCACTTATCTTTTTTTCATTCATCTCGCAGGGAAATTCTCAATCACTTTATTCAGCCACGGGCAAAGCTTCCTTCTACGGAAAAAAATTTGAGAACAGAAAGACGGCGAACGGAGAAAAGTTTTCAAATAAGAACTTCACCGCAGCTCATCGAACATTGCCCTTTGGCACGATGGTGCGTGTTACGAATCTTACAAACAATAAGAGCGTAATTGTTCGCATCAATGATCGCGGACCCTATGCGAAAGGAAGAATCATTGATCTCTCGCAGGCAGCCGCGGATTCACTTGACTTCAAACATTCAGGATGGGCGAATGTGAAAGTGGAGGAACTTCCTTCAGTAGATACAACTGCCGTTGCGCTGGAAATTTTGAACGATGATGAGCCGGCCTTTCGTTTTCCGGCTGACTGGATTGGCGACTGGAAAGGTGAATTGAAGATTTATTCTTCGCAGGGATTGAAAAAAATTATTCCGATGGAGTTGCATATTCGCCCAACTGAAAGCCCGGCTGATTTTTCCTGGACTATCTTCTATGATTCTTCAGCAAGAAATTATGAGCTCAGTGTATTGGATTCTTCGAACAAGTATTTTGCCATCAATGAGAAGAACGGAATACTGATCATGAGTTCTTCAGTGGGAAATCAGTTCATCAGCCGTTTTGAAGTTGAAGGAAACTTACTCGAATGTGTGTATGAAATGAAAAGTCATGACGAAATCTCAATGCAAATCCGTTCGGGTGATCATGATCACACATGGACGACGGGCGATATTCAGCTTGCCACTGATTCCATTCCGCAGATGAAAGTGTATAAGGTGAATGTTCTGCAGAAGGCGGTCCTTCATCGAATAAACTGAGGAATTTCTCTTCGCAAACTCACTGTTCCTTTCTCTATTTTCGCCGGAAATTTTTCAAGATGTCACGCGGACCCATTTCACAATTCATGGAGAAAAATTATCTCCACTTCAACTCAGCAGCCATGATGGATGCTGCCAAAGCGTACGTTACTCACATGGATGCCGGAGGAAAAATGATGATTACGCTTGCCGGAGCAATGAGCACAGCTGAGTTGGGAATTTCACTCGCTGAAATGATTCGCGCAGACAAAGTGCAGATCATCACGTGCACGGGAGCGAATCTCGAAGAAGACATCATGAATCTTGTGGCGCATTCGCATTACAAGCGCGTTCCGAATTATCGTGATCTCACACCGCAGCAAGAATGGGAATTGCTCGAGCATCATTACAACCGCGTCACCGATACGTGCATTCCTGAAGAAGAAGCATTCCGCAGAATACAAAAACACATACACAAGATTTGGAAAGATGCAGAAGCGAAGGGCGAAAGATATTTTCCGCACGAGTACATGTACAAGATGTTATTGAGCGGCGTCTTG